>VTLG01000150.1_pt1 | contig 22224 bp, 30 predicted proteins | sample 4694571 | NCBI WGS metagenome assembly VTLG01 (sample SAMN12604809, study PRJNA352737) | marine metagenome | biome: ENVO:00000447; feature: ENVO:00000209|ENVO:00000569|ENVO:01000036; material: ENVO:00002151; isolation source: viral sequences binned using virsorter ... | reverse complement strand
GTGTGGATATAAATCAGAACCAAAAGGACACCAAGGTCAATCATCAGGAGCATGCGTCACAGGAGCATTTACGGTAACTGCTACAAGATATCAGTAATATGAAAAAGAAACTTAATTTTATTGAGGAAAAAGCATTTGAGGTAGAATGGACATCCAAGATACCAGCACATATGGTATTGGATGAAGATATACTACGTCCAGAATATGAACCACAACATCCTCTAGAGATAGAAGTTAGAAAGTTTATTAAAGATAAAGAAGATGTACAGAAAGGATATATTATAATGGGTTTGTGTGAAGAGGATCTTCGTGCTATGGAATTAAGACCACATGAGACAACATATCATAACTGTTATAATTTTTTTAATATATCAATTGTTAAGATGAAACGTGACGTCTTTGAGACATTGAAGTCTGGTCTTAAAAGATATATTGAATTTACTGAAAAAGAATTACATGATGGTGTAAATTATGCTGGTGAGATAAGACAATACTCAAAAGATTATATTGCTTCTATGGATGAGAAAGGACAAGTTCAATGGAATAAAGGTAAAGTTCCAATGAACTCTAAAAAAATTAATAATGCATTGACATGGATGAGAAAATTAGCAATCTTAGTTGTTGAAAGAGAATTTGAATTAAGATTTAAAAACTTTAAGAACTGTCATGATGTAGAAAGTGAGTCATGGGCATATCAATTACCAGAAGCAAGAGCATATAAACAAAGTCCAGATGCAGAAACACCTTTCTTAGATATACTTGCAATGACCAGAGGTATGAGAAAAGAGATGCTAGTTGACAAAGTATTAGAAAAACACAATGAGTATGTAAGAGCATACGCAGCACTCTTAGGAAAATATCATGCTATTCGTTCACAATTCAAACTTGCGGACAATATGTGGGACATGAATATCCTCTGGGAAGACTACCTAAATATAGGTATGCCACGAGTCCAAGCACAAAAGTTGGGACGAATGGATGATAACATGAACAGATTGAATGGTGAAGTCGCATATGGAACATTCGGATTCTAGTATTGATTTAAGATCTAAACTATCAAACTCTGATATTATAGATGCTGCAGTAAACTTGGAAATGGGACAGACAATGTATCAGAATGATACTTTTGTCGTTGGTTCTCAAATTACTCCTTACAAAAAAGTTCAACAAGCATTATTGGAACTAGAAGCAAGACAACATGGGTATGTTGAATTGCAGTATAAACATAAGTTATGTACAAATTCTAGAAAAAAATTAGAACGTGAATTAAAGAGAGAACAGGAAAGACCTGACTCAGATGAGTTAGAGGTAGAGAGATTAGAGATAGAAATGCAGAAAGCAAAGTACGATGAGTCTTTGTTTGAGAAAAAATATATTACATATGAGAGAGAAATATCTGAGTTCTGTGATATGGTTCGTAATCACATGGACGAGAAGAAAGGTATAGAATATTATCGTGTGACACAGGAAGACGAGGATAGAAAGTATTGGATTACTAGAATGGCAAAGCAAGCTGCAGTTGATGTACACAACTGTGGTAGGATTGGAAGTGGTAATTTAGATTCTATTTTAAATATGCCAGCAGAAGATCAGTTAACTGCTATACAAGGTGCTGTAGAACATGCTACAATGTTAACAGCAGGAGTTGAAAAAATGACACAGCAACTTCTACCAGAGGTTAGAAAAGTTATTGAAGGATCATTCAAGGACTACTCTGTTCCTAAGTTAATGGCAGAAATGCCAAAGGTAGAGCAACTACCAGAACCACAAAATATTGAAATTAAAACTAGAGTTTTGACTACATTACCAAATGAAAAAATCCGTCTTCAGTCTTCCAATAAATCCTAAACTTGATAAGCAGTTCACGGATGGAATCTTTATACCATGGTTGACAAAATATAAACCTTACATTAAAGACTTATACTTTACATGTAGAATGCCACCCTTCACTCAAGATGCGATGGGTGATACTTTTGCTGGAGATATATCTCAGTTAGTTTTTAATGCTTTGGTAATTTCAAGAGAAACAGAAATACCTATATCAGCAACATTCAATAACATATATGTCAGACCAGATCAAGAAGGACTGGATTTATTCATTCATAATTTTAAACAGATATATGATCAGTTTAATGTTCGTATCGCTACGATACCTCATACTACATGGGTAGCATCTGGTCAAATACAGTCAGCATTTCCTGACTTAAAAATTAAGAATACTATTATAAGAAATGTTTGTAAGGCAAACGATATCGTAAATCTTGCTAAGGCTGGCTTCCATTATATCAACTTAGATAGAGATATGATGCGTGACAAGAGTGGACTACTAGAGATAAAAAAGGCAAAGGAATACTGCAAGAAGATTGGTAAACCAGTAGAAATTTCATTACTAGCAAACGAGGGTTGTTGGGGTGGTTGTAGTATCATGGATGAGCATTACCATTTCAATAGTACAAGACAAGGTAAGTCTCCACAATTTTTCATGGATCCTATCAGTACAAACTCTTGTTCTAAATGGGATATAGAAGATCCTTCTTCTGCATTAAAAGCAGCAAATCTACCTCCATGGAAAGAAGATTGGGAAGAGTTTTTAGATTTAGGTATAGATGTTTTCAAGATGCATGGTAGAGAAAACATGATGAGACTGAAAGAGTCTATGGATATTGTAGAAAGATGGGCACGAGAAGATGAACTTCTATTCCCTGAGTTTGACGAGTACATGGATGATTTACAAGTCAAAGATGCTCCGATAAATTTATGGAGAGAAAAGATCAAGACATGTAAGTTTGATTGTTGGGATTGTAATTACTGTGAATCTGTTGTAGAATCACACCTCAAGAAAGTAGGAGAGACCTTTGAGATAGAAGAATATACACAAAGATGTTTAGATGCTATTGATAATGCTTTGTCATTCAAATCTAATTTTGTATCAGAAGGATATGAGATTCAAGGAATAACATCAAATAGAGTTAGACATTTTCTAAACAATCTTTGTTCTCACGATGATGCTGTATATCTTGAACTAGGAACATTGATGGGTAGCACATTTTTTGCTGCTACAATGGGTAATAGTATAGAAAATATTGGTGTTGATGATTTTTCAGATGCAGAATGTAAACCAATGACAAACAATTTACATTGGAGTGAAGTTGGTAATGCTTTTGAAGAGTTTCAAAGACATTTTAAAAAATATGAAAATGGAAAGTCAACATTCTTAAAATCTGATATTCTTGATTTGACAGAAGAAGACTTTGAAGGAAAGAAACCAAACGTAGTATTCTATGATGCTAACCATGATTATGTACAACAATTAAATGCATTAAATCATATAGCACCTTTCCTTGCAGACAAATTTATTTTGGTTATAGATGATGCCAACTTTGATGGAGTCATAGAATCAGCAATACAATTTGTGAAAGATAATAATTATGATCTATACTTTGAGAGAAAGATACTTAGTAAGATTATAGAAAATCCAACTCATTGGTGGAATGGTTTATTTGTAATGGTATTGGAGAAACCTAATGAAGGTAATTAATTCAGAGTTATTTGCTATAGCACATCCTTCTGCATGGGAGGTAGAACAAAAGCATATTGGTAATCATAAAAATAGAATTGTTATAGTTAATAACTTTTTTAAATATCCTGATCAGATAAAAGCATACGCACAATCCATAGATTATACTGCAACATATCAAGGAGAGGTTACAAATCTGCCAGGTTATATTCATTACATGAGTATACATAAAAGATCAATCTACGAACCAATGAAATTTATATGCTCAAAATATTTTGAAGGTAGTAATGAGATCATGAGATTTCCTGATGAGACTAGGTTTGGATTTCAGATATATGATATGAAAGAAAAATGTAGGTATCAAAGTTTATTTCCGCATACTGATGAGGTAAGATATGCTGGTGTTTTATCTTTAAATACAGAAGATGAATATGATGGCGATGATAATGGCACATCATTCTTTAGAAGTGAAGAGACAGGAGAAGAGACTACATTGTATGATAAAAATTATAGAGCAAAAAGATTATTAAATCCTGTACAGGCAATGGTAAACTTTGATCCATCTCAAGTAAAGCATAAAGAGTGGACAAGATATCACATAGAACCCCATGAATTTAACAAGTTAATCATGTACGAAGGTAATCTTTGGCACTCAATCCACTTCCAACAGAAAAAATGGAATGCAAGTAGAATGACTTTTAATGCTTTTATCCGATAAATATATTTGGAGAGATTATCTAAAGAGTAATGGGAACCTTAAATTGTGCTAACATAATCACAAATAACATGGATGTCAACGGCACATTAGAAGTTGACGCTCTTAGTGGATTGAATCAGGGATTTCAATTAGGAAGTTTTACAAACAGTAACAGACCAACTGGTATAGGTGCAGGAACTCTTATCTGGAATGAAGAAGAAGGAGAGTGTCAAGTATACAATGGATCAGACTGGGTAAACATTGCTAAGAAGACAGTAACTGGATTGGCAGTAACTGCAGGATTAAAATTATGGTATGATGGAGATTCTTGGAGTGACTCGCAAAATAAATGGTTAGATAAATCTGGAAACAATAATCATAGTTCAAATACAGTAGGTTCAGTTACCAAAGCAACATGGCAAGGTGGTAATGGTGGTAGTAATAATAACTGGTCTTACATTTATGGAAATACAGATGCTGGTGTTAGATTAGGTTATTGGCCAGGTGTTAATAATAATTATACTTTTATCCACTTTACAAGATATACTGGTGGAAGTAGAGGTCGTATTTGGCAGGGAACATCTGGTAACTGGTTATGTGGTCATTGGTCTAGTCGTCGTGGTGTTTTTTATCACGAAGGTTGGTTAAACTCTAGTTCACAAGGATCATTAGATGATTGGGTACAATGTACTGATACTAGAAGTTTAGTTAGAATTAATAGAGGTGCATCTCAGTGGACAGGTGGTGGTAATTACAGTCCTAGTGGAGTTGCGATAAACAACGCAGGATCTGGTGGTTGCTGTAATAGTAGTGAAAGATCTGATTGGGCAACTGCATTTGTAGCAGTTTATGATAGATTATTAAGTTCCTCAGAATATCAACAAATAGAAAACTACATTTATAATACATATCAGGCATAACAAATGGGTCAAATTAATGCAGGAAAGTTTATTGCTAGTACAGGAATAGAATTTCCTAGTTATACCAATAACAATAAACCAAATAATCTTGGAGCAGGAGCAACAATATACAATTCCGACAATGAAGAGTTAGAAACTTGGAATGGATCTGAGTGGATGGTTATTGGTGGTGGATCAGATCCAGATGGATCTTCTCCAGAAAAAGCAGCAACTAGTGCTGCAGCAATATTACAAGTAAATCCTAGTGCACCAGATGGTGTGTATTGGATTAACTTACCCTCAGTAGGTGCTAAACAAATATATTGTGCATTAAGTTCAAACCATCTTGGTGGTGGTGGATGGATGTTAGCATGGAAATGCACAAGAGGATCTACATTTGGATACAGCTCAAACTATTGGACAAGTTCAAATGTATACAATGAAACTTCTGGATTAAATCTTAATGATGGTGATCATAAAAACCATGCTTTCAATCATTATGTTGCTAGTTCTATTGCAGCCGTATTTCCTGACTTAAATAATGGTGGGCAATCAAGTGTACCATATAGTGCTTGGACATGGAAACAAAGTGGTGTAGGACAAACTGCATTGACTAGATTACAAAGTAATCAACAGTTGTCTAGTAATCCTCGTGGAGAGAGTAGTATGTCTGGTTCTGGATTTTCTAATCAAAACGGATACCAGTGGTATGGATTTAATTACACAGGAAATAATAGTAACAGAGTTCGTTGGGGATTTGGTTGGAACAACGAAGGAGATCAAAACTCTAATGATGTTACTGGAGGAATAGCACCCGTAAGATCTGGAAATAGTGCAGGAGATCATATCTATTGTTGTCAAGGAACTACTGGTGTAAATAGATCTATAAGAGCTGAGATTTGGGTACAATGAAATTAACACCAGAAGAGTATTTGAAAATACTACATCGTAGAAATGAAATAGAACTTACTGCAGATGAAATTCAGTTCATAAAAGATGAAAGAATGGCAGAGCACACTGAGTGGAGTACATATTTACATTATCTTAAAAAAATTACGTTTAAGAAAAATGATGTAACTGCTCATCCAGAAATAGCAGAAAAAGTATTGATTGCTGGAAAGGCATTGAAGGTAGGAGATATAGATATTGATCAATTCCAAAACATGACATATGGATACAGTAAAGAACAATATCCTGAGATAGCATATATTGTAGGACAGATAATTAATTGCTATAGATATCCAATGCTGGAAACGAAAGTCGCCGATATTCCACCCTTATAAATATAAGAAACTATTCACTTTGATAATCATGGATCCTACTAAATTAAAGTCAAATTTTGAGGAGCAAATTGCTAAGACAGACACACAAATAAAAGAATTAGAAGAGAGTTTAAAGAAGGCAACAGAATATAAAATTAAACTGCAAGGAGGACTAGAAACACTAGGTCTCTTAGAGCAAGAAGAAGCACCAACACCTGATGCAGCACCCGCAAGCGTTGAACCTTCCTAAATAGGAACGAAGGGATAATAGTATCTGATGGCATCTCCAAGTTCAAGAACAGAATTAATTACATACGCTAAGAGACAATTAGGTGAACCTGTCTTGCAAGTTAATGTAGATGACGAGCAAGTAAACAATGTAATTGACGACACATTTCAGTTCTTCCAAGAGAACTGTTACAATGGCATGGAGCGTTGTTATCTTGTACATGAGATAACTGCAGATGATAAAACTCGTCTTGCATCAACTTCTAGTACAACAACTGGTACTACAACTTGGGATGAAGCAACAAACTTTATACCTATACCATCTCATGTAGTTGGTATTAGTAAAGTATTTGGAATGGTAGGTAACTCTATTCGTTCTAACTTATTTGGTATAGAGTATAGAATATTTTTAAATGATTTGTATGCTTTTGGATCCCTTGATATCTTAAACTACTACATGACCAAACAATATCTGGAGACTCTAGATATGGTTTTAAACAATGGTTCATTCCAGCAGTTTAGATATACTCAGCGTCGTGATCGTTTGTATCTTGACATAGATAAAGACTTCTTACAAGAGGGACAAAATCTATTGATAGAAGCTCATCGTATGATAGACCCAGACGATGCAACCGAAATGTATAATGATGTATTTGTAAAGAAATATGCTACTGCAAAATTAAAACAGCAGTGGGGTCAGAACTTAATCAAGTATAACAATGTACAACTACCTGGCGGTATAACACTCAATGGTAGAGAAATATATACTGATGCACTAGCAGAAATTGAGAAAATTGAATCAGAAGTTCTCAGTAAGTATGCAATACCACCAATGGATATGATCGGATAAATGCCTACAAGTTCCTACTTCCCAACTTATCATGCAGGACATTCTGGTGAACAGGGTCTTGTACAAGATCTTGTGGACGAACAAATTAAACTATTTGGTTCTGACGTATACTATCTACCTAAAACAGTTCTAGCAGATAGCACATTGGATGAAGTCAGATACACTAAGTATCAAGATCAATTCCAAATTGAAATGCTACTTGTAAATGTAATGGGTTTTGGAGACAACGCAGAATTTATAAGTAAGTTTGGTTTGCGTATTACAGACGAGATTATATTTCGTGTGTCTACAAAAAGGTGGACAGAAGAAGTAGCAGAACATAATCCTACACTTACGGTTCCTGAGAGACCAAATGAGGGAGACCTTTTATATTATCCTCTCACACAAAACTTGTATGAAATTAAGTATGTTGGAAAGGAAGAACCATTCTTCCAGTTTGGTAAGATACAATTTTATGCAATCACTGCAGAACTATACGAGGTTGGTTCAGACGATCTTGCTACTGGTGTTGCAGAAATAGATGCTATAGAGGTATTGTTTGATACTGCTATATCTCTTACAATGGGAGTTGGTGGTACTGGAGACTTTACTGTAGGTGAAACAGTAACTGGTGGTACTACTTCTACAACTGCAGAAGTTAAATCTTGGGATAGTACTACAAGAATACTAATAGTACAAAATAGAACTGGTACATTTGCAGCAAATGAATCACTTACTGGTAATGATAGTAATGCTGTCTGGGTAGTTTCTACCTTTGATACATTGCAAAATACTAATAGTGAGTACGATGCAAATAGACAAATTGAAGACGCTGCTGACAACATAGTTGATTGGTCAGAGGGTAATCCATTTGGCGAGTTTGGTAATTTTACAGGTAGCATATAATGTTAGGCAATCATTTTTATCATCAAATAGTTCGTAAGAACATAATAGCATTTGGAACACTCTTCAATAATATTGTAATGAAGAGTACTGATCCAAGTACTGGTGATGTATTAGAAGAAATAAAAGTTCCGTTAGCATACGGTCCTAAACAGAAATTTATTGTAAGACTAGAAGAGAACTCTAGTAGCAGAAAGGTAGCAATTACTCTACCAAGAATTTATTTTGAGATGACAAGTATTGACTATGATCCTACTCGTAAGACATCTCCTATTCAAAAATATAAAAATATAATCAATAACAATGGTGGTGAGGTAAGAGTACAATACGTTCCTGTACCATACAACCTAGGATTTGAACTTGGTGTCATTGCTAAATCACAAGACGATGCTCTACAAATTACTGAGCAGATATTACCATATTTCCAACCATCATTTTCAATGACTCTCAATCTAATTCCTGACATGGATGAAAAGAGAGACATTGCTATTATTCTAAACAATGTATCATATGAGGATACATGGGATGATAGTTTTTATGAACGTAGATATATTGTATATACTTTACAGTTTACTGTGAAGACATATCTATACGGTCCTTACAACACTGCAGACGTTATCAAGAAAGCAATTATACATGAAACAATTGGTGATAAAGCAGTCAACCGCAGAACAATTACCAGAACATACACACCAGTTGCCAAGACTGATATTAATCAGGATGGTAATATAGATGCAGCAGATACTGCATTACTAGATGCTGGTGATGATTTTGGATTTAATGAAGGGATAGAATTCTTATGAGTCTAGAAGAAAACATGGAGGACATTCTTAACATGGAAGTAGAACCTGTTAAGAAACCTAATGTACCAAAAGTAAAATCAAAAGATGATGATCTAGAAAAAGATTATGAATATACTCGTGGAGAATTGTATAGTCTTATAGATCAGGGTCAGGAGGCGGTTAGAGGTGCACTAGAAGTTGCACAGGAAAGTGGTCATCCTAGAGCATATGAAGTTGCTGTAGCAGCAATGAAACATGTTGCAGATATGACAGAGAAATTACAAGACTTACATAAGAAAATGAAAGATCTTGATGAAGAAATAAAAGGTCCTAAGAACATTACTAACAATGCTATGTTCGTTGGTAGCACTACAGATTTGCAAAAAATGTTAAAGCAAATGGGTGGTGGCAAGAGATAACTACATAAATATATCTGTATAACCTGATGGTATTATGATAGATTACAAAGAATTTAAAAGACTTAGCGAGTCTGCCATACAGGATAACGAGATTTTAGATGAAGCAGCCTGGACAAAAAAGGCTGGCAAGAACAAAGAAGGTGGACTTAATGAGAAAGGAAGGAAGTCTTACGAAAGAGAAAATCCTGGATCTGACCTTAAAGCACCAACAAAGAAGGTTGGAAATCCCCGTAGGGCATCCTTTTGTGCTAGAATGAGTGGAATGAAAAAGAAATTAACTTCAAAGAAAACTGCCAGAGATCCTGATTCCCGCATAAACAAGTCACTTAGGAAGTGGAATTGCTAATATAGTAATGTAGTAATACATTGCTATGAGATTTAAAAACGATGATATATACCGTCTGATAAGGGCATGTGAACTTTATCAGGAAAATACGGGTTCCGAGTGGATGTGGGAACAATACAAAAAATTAATTGATAAGTTACAACTTTATCAAGAACAAAACTTATCTTCCGCAGAAGATTAATTTTGTGCTATAATATTAACAGAACAACTGATAATATGAGTGGCGACAATTTACACGGAAAGCAACCCGTAAAATTTTATTCAAATGAATTGACACACACAAAATTAGAATTACTTAATGACATGAAACTCAAACCCTTATATTCTGATAGAGAATATGCTTTGATACTTGATGCACTAGAACGTAGGAGAACTAATTTTATTGCTGGTGATGCAATGTATAAAGAATATGGTGCTCTAATAAAAGCAACAGAGAAAAAATCTGGTATTAAGTATAAGAGAATTATCGTATAGTTAGTAACTCAACACATAGTAATTTATACTTAGTCAAAATAATAAATAATAATGTACTGGAATTGAAACTATCATGCACCATTACGAACTTGGTTATCATGACCAAAAAAACATGACACACTCAATGTGCGAATATGCACAGGACGCATTTGAAGCGGTAAGATTTGCAAGAGAGGATGTTCCCTATCTAAAGGAGCATCCTTTTTCTTTGCATATGATCAGGGAGGTTAAATGAAAAATATACCAATTAAATCAGCTTGCATCACCTTTGCAATAATAATAGGTACAGGTTGGTTCTTAATACCACAAGCATGGGCACATCCTATATTAGTATGAAAAAAATAAACACACTCATTCTAGATGTCACAATATACATCTTAGACTTTCTCTATAGAGGTAGAGACTTTCAAAGGTTCTGGGTTTTAGAAGTAATTGCCAGAGCACCATACTTTGCATTTATCAGTGTGTTACATTTTCGTGAAAGTCTTGGACTTAGAGGGGAAGATCATGTATACTTAATGAAGGAACACTTTTATCAAGCACTCAATGAAACAGAACATCTGGAAGAAATGGAACTTAGGGAGGGCGATAAGTACTGGATTGATCGGTTCTTTGCCAAACATCTTGTTCTATTTTATTATTGGGTCATGGTTGTTTACTATCTCGTTGATCCTATGGACGCTTACGACATCAACATGAAGATTGAGAAGCATGCTTATGAGACATACGTTAAGTATGGTGCATATCATCCAGAGGATAAAAAGATACAAGAGATAGCAAATGATGAACTAGAACATTCCAAAGAACTACATAAAGCAATGTTAATGATAGCATGAGATATCACATTTACTGGCAAGATAAAATCCTTATCAAGGATTTAGAGGAAGAAGAATTCAAAGATATATGGGGAAAGATGCACTGGGTTTACAACAGTGAGTTAAATTTTGTTGAGGTAGGAGAACCTATATTAGAGGAGCATTCCTGTTGACATGGTAGTCTGGGGAGTAATTATCATGGTTGCAATACTTGTTGTAATCGTCTCTTGGTACATCTACTATATACTAAAGATGTCATTTATGGAGATGAAAGATGGGAGTGATGACACCACCAAGTAGGAAGTCCTGCTATAATTTTAGAGTTACGGAGATTAATCGTGTTGTTGACGGGGATACTATTGATGTCACCATTGATCTTGGGTTTGATCTATACAAGAAAGAAAGAGTTAGAGTTGCAGGAGTTGATACGCCAGAGAAAAGAACAAGAGATCTGGAAGAAAAGGCACTGGGACTAGACGCTACAAATTGGATGAAAGAAAAATTGGAGGGAGCAATTGATGGAGATGATGAACTCACTATACGAACTGAACTCAAAGGTGGCATGGGTAAGTATGGTAGGCTGCTTGGTTGGTTATACGTTGGCGATGATGATGTATCGCTCAACGAAAAAATGATTGACGAAGGGTACGCTTGGGGGTATGATGGTGGAACAAAGCAAAAGAATTTTGAAGAACTTCGTGAAATACGAAGGTCTTTTGGTACACTTATTGAATAACTATTATGAAAAGTAGAATGATTGAAGCTCTCAAAGCAGAGGCAAATGGAAAAATCAAAAAGCATTTAGTAAACATTGATGTTTACTTACACAACCCTGTTGGTATTGGTGAGCACTCTAATATTATGGATGCAGTAATAACAGAACTTGATGCTATTGCTAAAGAAGATGATAGATTAGAAGCACTGGAAAAATATGTAGAGGGTAGAGAGAAGAATAATTGTTTCAGAGTTCATGAATGACGTAACCATATTCATATTTGGTCTTAGTTTTGCAGCAGTTGTTGGTGCAACATTTGCATTTATGTGGAAGATGACAGGTGCTGTATTAGAAGACGTAAAGAAACCACCGAAGATAGTGCATCCTGAGATGAAAGAGGTGCAAGATGGCGATGAATTGCTAGTCTTTAAAGGGTTAGAAGACCCTGACGATAAATAAAGTATGGCAACCAATGATGTATATCTAGGTAACCCTAACCTAAAGAAGGCGGGTACACCTATACAATTTACAAAGAAGCAAATTAACGAATGGGTCAAGTGTAAACAAGATCCAATATATTTTGCTACTCATTATATTAAAATCATTTCACTTGATGAGGGTCTAGTTCCTTTTGACATGTATGATTTTCAAAAAAGAATCTTACAAGACTTTCATGAAAACAGATTTAACATTGCTAAACTTCCTAGGCAGACTGGTAAGAGTACGACTGTCGTGGCTTACCTTTTATACTATGCTATTTTCTATGATAGTGTTAACATCGGTATACTCGCTAACAAGGCAAGCACTGCAAGGGAACTACTTGGAAGACTCCAACTAGCATATGAGAATCTACCGAAGTGGATGCAACATGGAATATTAGTTTGGAATAAAGGTAATGTTGAACTTGAAAACGGATCAAAGATATTGGCTGCTTCTACGTCTGCTAGTGCAGTTAGAGGTATGTCCTTCAACATTTTATTCCTTGACGAGTTTGCATTCGTCCCTAACCACGTCGCAGAACAATTCTTTGCCTCAGTTTATCCTACTATTACTTCTGGTAAATCAACTAAAGTCATAATCATATCTACACCTAATGGTATGAACCACTTCTATAAGATGTGGGAGGATGCTAGGAATGATAAAAATGATTATATAACTAATGAAGTACATTGGTCACAAGTGCCTGGTAGAGATGGCAAGTGGAAAGAGGAGACAATTAAGAACACATCTAAACGACAGTTCGCACAAGAGTTTGAATGTGACTTCCTTGGATCTGCTGACACACTTATTAGTCCATCTAAACTACAATGTATCCCGTTCAATGACCCAATAGCAAGCAATGCAGGACTTGATGTTTTTAAGAGAGCAGAAGAAGATCACGAATATATTATTACTGTTGATGTTGCCAGAGGAATTGGTGGCGACTATAGTGCTTTCATCGTGTTTGATATCACCACTCTCCCGTACCAGATCGTTGCGAAGTACAGAAATAATGAGATTAAGCCTGTACTGTTTCCCTCGGTAATATTCCAAGTATGTAAGGAGTATCGCAATCCTTATGTTTTAGTAGAAGTAAATGACATAGGAGATGCTATAGCAGCAACACTCAACTATGATCTAGAATATCCTAACGTGCTCATGTGTGCCATGCGTGGCAGGGCAGGGCAGATAGTCGGACAAGGATTCTCAGGAACAAAGACACAGTTAGGTGTAAAGATGAGCATCACTGTTAAGAAAATAGGATGTTCTAATCTCAAAGCAATTATAGAAGAAGATAAACTACAGTTCTGGGATTTTGATATACTACAAGAACTGACTACTTTTATACAAAAGAAACAAGCATGGGAAGCAGATGAAGGTTACCATGATGATCTTGTTATGTGTATGGTATTGTTTGCATGGTTAGTCATGCAAGATTACTTTAAAGAAATGACTGATCAAGATATTCGTAGGAGGATATATGAAGAGCAAAAAAATCAAATTGAACAGGACATGGCTCCTTTTGGTTTTGTGGACGATGGTCTGGGCGATGACACTTTTGTAGACGCAGAAGGATCATTCTGGTACGGAGACAAACAAACAGAAGTTGGATATATGTTACCTGATCTGTGAAGAAGAAAAAGAAATGCAAAAAATGGAAATGTTCAAAATATAAAGGAAAAAAATGTAACTGCGGTAGAATACTATGATGGATCTTGATAGTCAATTTGAGTTAGAACATTTACTATTCAAAGATAGAAAGTGTAGAACTTGTAATCAAGTCAAGAATCTACTAGAAGATTTTTACATGTCAAGAAAACAGAAGAGAGGTTTACCATCTGCATATTCTTATGAGTGTAAGGACTGTACGATTAAAAGAATAGTAGCAAAAAGAAAGAAGAAAAAGAAAAATAGACCTAGACCTTTACCTCCATATCTAGCAGATTATCCAGACTGGTAGGGTGTTCGTGTGTTGTTTCCCCACTTGAGACATTTAAAACTCTAAATAACTTTAGATAAATTTGATATCTTAAGAGGTAAAAATAAATGGCAAGTCAAGTCTCGCCTGGTGTTATTATTAAAGAACGTGATTTGTCCAATGCTGTAGTTGTTGGTACTAGTGCCCTTCGTGGTGCTATTGCTTCTACTTTTAGCAAAGGACCCGTAGGCTCTATTGTAAACATAAGTTCTGAAAGAGAACTAATTGACACATTTGGTACACCAGTAGAGGCAAACGCTGCTGACTGGATCGTAGCATCAGAATTTCTCCGCTATGGTGGACAACTAGCAGTTGTTCGTGCAACCACAGGAGTAGAAAACGCAACCAAATCTGGAACAGGTGTTCTAATTGCTGATGAAGCAGCATTTGATGCTGGAGTAACTAGCGAAAAGTTTGCAGCAAGAGATGCTGGAACAGAAGGTAATAACTTAAGAGTTGTTATTGTAGACAAAGTTGCAGACGTAAAGATGACTAAAGTAGGTCATGGTCTTGCAGTCGGTGCAACACTTAGTGACGGTTCAACAACAGATCACGAAGTTACAGTTGTCATTGACAATGATACAGTTGGTATCAAAGAAGGTGGCGGTACAGCAGTAACTGGTAACGGATTTACTAAGTCCGCATTCACATCATCTGATTGGAACGCACTTCCAATTGGAGACACAGGTTTAACTTACAAGTCAATTGGTGCTAGACCTGGCACTTCTGCATATGCATCAGAAAGATTCTTATCTGCTGATGAAGTTCACGTTGCAGTTGTAGATACATCAACAAACACAATTGTTGAAAGAAACTTATTCCTCTCAAAGATATCTGATGGTAAGACTCCAGAAGGAGCATCATCATACTGGAAAGATTATATTAATGAATTCTCATCATTCATATATGCAGGAGCATCATTAACATCTGCTGAGTTTACATCTGCTGGTGAAGACACAGGTGCAACTGCAGCATCATATGGTGCAACTTCAGCATCACCTAAAGTATTAGCATACATTTTATCAACTGCTGGTGGAGCATTATCAGGTGGTACTGATGATTACGTTTACACCGCAGGAGAAATTGGTTCTGCATACAATCTATTCTTAGATACAGAAGAAACAACAGTTGACTTTGTTCTTATGGGTGGATCAATGGGATCTGAGAGTGACACAATCGCTAAGGCTGGTTCTGTTGCTGGTGTTGCTAACACAAGAAAAGATTGCATCGCATTCATTTCACCTCACACAGGTAACCAAATTGCTACATCAGGTGGAACTCCACTTACAGCAGCATTACAATTGAGCAACACAATTGACTTCTTTGGTAACATTGCTTCTAGTTCTTATGTTGTTAAGGACAGTGGAATTAAATACACATACGATAGATTCAACGACAAGTATCGTTACATCGGTACAAACGGTGACATTGCTGGTTTATGTGTATCAACTTCCGCAATATTAGATGACTGGTATTCACCAGCAGGAACAAACCGTGGTGGATTACAAAATGTAGTTAGACTTGCATTCAATCCTAACAAGGCAGCAAGAGATGATTTATACACAGCATCTATAAATCCTGTTGTATCAATGCCTGGCACAGGTCCTATTCTATTTGGTGACAAGACTGCTCTTGCTTCTCCATCTGCATTTGACCGTATCAATGTCAGACGTCTCTTCCTCAACATTGAGAAAAGAGCAAAAGGTCTTGCTGAAGGAGTATTATTTGAGCAGAATGACACTATCACTAGAAATGCATTCACCGCTTCAATGTCTTCTTACCTCACTGAGGTTCAAGCACGCAGGGGTGTGACAGACTTCTTAGTCATTTGTGATGAAAGTAACAACTCCCCAGAGGTTATTGATCGTAACGAATTTGTTGCAGAACTATACCTCAAGCCAACTAGGTCAATCAACTTTGTAACAGTTACAGTTACTGCTACAAGAACTGGCGTATCTTTCGCCGAAGTAGTTGGTAGATAATCACATTACATAGAAACATAACGAGGTAAACAACAATGGCAAGTTCAAATGTCAGTTCATTTATACAAAGGGTTGGGCAGGGCGTCAAACCCAATATGTTCATGGTGGATGTAAATTTTCCTAGTGTCTTAAGTAAAAGTGCTGATGACCTAGAAACTACAAACATCATGTGTAAGTCTGCTGCATTACCAGGTTCTAACTTGGGTGTAATAGAAGTTCCTTTCCGTGGAAGAACAGTTAAGATCGCTGGTGACCGCACCTTTGATACTTGGACTGTAACATTCTTCAACGATAAAGATTTCAAACTTCGTGCATTCTTTGAAGAGTGGGCAAACAAAATCAATACTCATGAAGCAAATACTTCTGAGTTGTTTACACCTAATAGTAGCACTGGTTACACTGCAGATCTAAAAGTTAAGCAACTTGAAAAAGATGATACTACAACAGGATCTGTTCTTAGACAGTACACTCTATTCTATTGCTTCCCAACTAATGTTTCTCAAATTGATCTTGCTTATGATAGCAATGACCAGATAGAGGAATTTACAGTTGAGTGGCAGTATTCATACTTCAAGGCAGAAGGTGGAGTTAGAGCTGGCGTTTCTAACATTCCTGTGGTATAATAAATAGAAAGAAGAAGCATACTATAAAGTAGGTAGTCATGAGTCAATTATTTGGCTTCCAGATTAATCGCAAGGAGGGTCGGAAGGGTCAATCCCCCGTCCCTCCTAATGCTGATGAGGCAATTGCCATAGCAGCTGGTGGTTATTATGGGACATATGTAGATACGGATAATCAAGCTCGCAATGAGTTTGAGATGATCCGTCGTTATCGTGATATGGCATTGCATCCAGAAGTGGACAGTGCTGTAGATGAAGTTGTAAATGAGTTTGTTGTAAGTGATGCTCATGATACTCCAGTAGAAGTAAATCTAGATAATCTAGATGTTGGAATGGGAGTAAAGAGAAAGATTAGAGACGAGTTTGAATATATCAAACGTCTTTTAAACTTTGACAATCGTGCACATGAGATTATTAGGTCTTGGTATATTGATGGTAGATTATTTTATCATAAAGTTATAGATCTAGATAATCCAAAAAAAGGTATTACAGAACTTAGATACATTGATCCACTGAAGATCAAGAAAGTTCGTCAAAAAATTAACGATAAACCAAAAGATTCTTTTGGACAACAACAAATAAAAGGTACTGCATTAGAATATGAGTACGGAACATTTGTAGATTATTACCTCTATAATCCAAAAGGATTTTATAAAGGTGGTGTTTTAGGACCTATCGGTGACATGTCTTTATCCAAAGGTGTCAAGATGGCAATAGATTCTATTACATTCTGCCCATCAGGATTACAAGATTTAAACAAAAGAATGACTCTTGGTTTCCTACACAAGGCAATCAAGTCTCTCAATCAACTTAGAATGATTGAAGACTCTCTAGTCATATACAGACTTTCTCGTGCACCAGAGCGTAGAATATTTTATATTGATGTAGGTAATTTACCAAAAGTAAAAGCAGAACAATATCTCCGTGACGTCATGGCACGTTACAGAAACAAGTTGGTTTATGATTCCAGCACTGGTGAGATGCGTGACGATAAAAAGCATATGAGTATGCTTGAGGACTTCTGGTTACCTCGTAGAGAAGGTGGTAGAGGAACTGAAATTACTACACTGCCAGGTGGTCAAAACCTAGGTGAACTCAAGGATGTTGAGTATTTTAAAAAGAAATTATTTAACAGTTTGAACTTACCTCCATCTCGTCTTACAGATGACAACAAAGGATTTAATCTAGGTAAGACAACAGAGGTTCTCCGTGACGAACTTAAGTTTACTAAGTTCATTGGTCGTCTCCGCAAGAGATTTAGCGAGATGTTCCAAGACATGCTTAAGACTCAACTCATCCTGAAAGGAATCATTGCTCCTGAAGATTGGGACGACATGAAGGAGCATATACAATATGACTTCTTGTTTGATAATCACTTCAATGAATTAAAAAATATTGAGATGATGAATCAGAGAATGATGACAGTAACACAGATGGATCCATTTGTAGGCAAGTATTATTCTATAGAGCATGTACGTCGTCACATCTTAGGTCAGAAGGACAAAGACTTTAGAGAGATGGACAAGCAAATGAGACAAGAAATTGATCAAGGTCTTGTTATGGATCCTCAAGATGTCAATACATTTGACACTATGGATCGTCAGAACACTGCTTTCCAACCTGAGATTCAAGCACAACAAGCAGATGATGCTGTAGAGAGGGAGTTAGATAAAGAAAAACGCACACCTAAACCACCCGTTTCCGCATCTAAACCAACTAATAATAATAAATAGAATAGTTATATTGTAAAATGACAGACAAAACTGAAAATAACAAAGAACTTGGTGCAGTTGATATTGTCAATAAAATTGATGATAATCAACGAGCAAGTGCTATTGACGCAATTCACGATATGTTATTTGGCAAGGCTTCTCAAGCAATGGCAGATTACAAACAAGTGGTTGCTAATACATTCTTTGATGAACCAACCGATACAAAGATACCAAACAATGAAACTGATAACGGAGCAGATTGAAAACGTCAAATTAATTACTGAAGAGAAGAATGGAAAAAAACTTCTCTACATTGAAGGTGTTTTCTTACAATCAGAACTAAAGAACCGTAATGGTCGTATGTATCCTTTTGGTGTTCTTGACCGTGAGGTTAAGAGATACAACGAGGAGTATGTAAAATCAAAACGTGCTCTTGGTGAACTTGGTCATCCAGACGGACCTACTATCAATCTTGATAGAGTCTCTCATAGGATTACAAGTCTCCGTGCAGAAGGTAATAACTTTGTTGGCAAGGCACAAGTCCTTGATACACCAATGGGTAACATTGCTAAGTCTCTTCTAGGAGAAGGTGTTCAACTAGGTGTTTCCTCTCGTGGCATGGGAAGCATTGATAAACGTGAAGATTGCAACGTAGTTTGCGATGACTTTATGTTAACAACAGCCGCAGATATTGTTGCAGATCCTTCTGCACCTGATGCTTTCGTCAACGGAATCATGGAAGGTAAAGAGTGGGTTTGGGACAACGGACTTCTAAAAGAAAGAGAAGTCGCTAAATATAAAAGGATCATGAGTGACGCAAGTCGTTCAGATGTAGAGGCAAAAACGCTCCAAGTTTTTGAGCATTTCCTCTCAAATCTTTGATTCTATAAATAATTCATATCACTATACGGAAAATTATAAAGGTAAACTCTAATGTCAGATAAGCTTAACGAAAAATTTGAGGAGTTTGCAACCGAGCAAAAAGTGACTATCGTGGAAGGCGACCCAATGCCGACTGTTTCCGCAAACGTCATACCAGGCACAGGTAGCGAACCATCTCAAGTCTCCGATGCACAAACATCAAGTGGTACAGGAAAAGATCCTATGCCTACAGTTGATGCTGGTAAATCATATGGACAATCTGCTCCTGCAGATTTAGGTGGTACATCCACTACACCAAATGAGCACGATGATGACGGTGAAGAGAATCCAGGTGCTAAGGCAGCTGCTCCAGTAGGAGATAAATCAGCACAAAGCGATGGATCTGCTCAGACATCTAACATTAGTGATGCTGGTGACATGGGTAAACAACCTACAGTTGGTGCAGATGCTGCATACGGAACTGGTACAGGTTCAAATGTTTCATATCCTATCAAACCAACATATGAAGACCTTGATGTTTCCGATGATGTAAATGCCCTCCTAGAGGGAACAGAACTCTCAAAAGAGTTTGCTGAGAAAGCAAAGACTATCTTTGAAGCTGCAATCAAAGCAAAACTCTCTGAAGAGTACGACAAGCTTGTAGAACACTTTGCTACCGAACTTGAAAAGCAAGTAGATGCTGCTAAGGCAGAGCTTTCCGAGGAAGTAGATGGCACAGTTAACTACGCCATAGGTCAATGGATGGAGCAAAATCAAGTTGCTGTTGACCGTGGAATAAGAAATGAGATCACAGAAGACTTCATCGCAGGTCTTAAAGGTCTCTTTGAAGAGCACTACATTTCTATCCCAGACGAGAAAGTGGATGTGGTAGAAGGTATGGCTGATTCAATTCGTGAGATGGAAGCTAAGCTTGACGAACAGGTCAAAGCTAATGTGAAATTACAATCCCGTCTAAATGAGACTGCAAGAAAAAATATCGTGAACGAAGTTTCCGATGGATTGGCAGATACTCAGAAAGACAAACTCGCTGCTCTCGCTGAGGGTGTTGAGTTTACAACTGAGGAGGAGTTCTCTAAGAAAGTGAAAACTATCAAAGAGTCTTACTTCACAGAAAAAACTGTAACACAAAGTGAAGTTGCAGACGAAACTCCAGTTGAAGGAGCATCAGATCCAGAAATAAGTCCAGCAATGGCACAGTATCTTGATGCGATGAACCGCTGGAATGCATAATAATATAAACCTATTTTTTCTTAATAAGAGCAAATGTTTAACTCAAAAGCTCTAACAGAAAAGTGGTCACCTGTTCTAAGTCATGAAGGTGCTGGCACCATCAAAGACAATTATAGAAAAGCTGTTACCGCTGTTTTGTTAGAAAACACAGAGTCACAACTTAGAGAAGAGCGTGGTATGATCAATGAAGCATCCAACACAGTTGGTGCCATTGGTACAAACGCACTCTCAGGTTCTGGACTTGATACAAAAACAGGCGGTCTTGCTGGATTTGATCCAGTGATGATTAGCCTCATCCGTCGTGCTATGCCAAACTTAGTAGCATACGACATCTGTGGTGTACAACCAATGAGCGGTCCTACAGGACTAATCTTTGCAATGAAGTCACACTATCAGGAAAATGGAGCTGGTTTAAGAGCTGGTAAAGAAGCACTTTACAACGAACCAGATGCAAACTTCTCTGGAAATACACAGGGACCTGCAGCATTCAACGATCCTATCTCTCCTCTTGGAGACGGTGGTACAACAGATGCTAACCCAGGTTTACTTAACGATACTTCTGGTGGTGGTACAACTAGTGCTAACTACGAGAAAGTTGCTAGTAAAATCGCTAGAGAAGACGCTGAAGTTCTAGGTTCTGGATCTACTCTCTTCAACGAGATGAGCTTCAGTATAGAGAAAACTTCTGTTACTGCTAAAACAAGAGCACTAAAGGCAGAGTACACTCTAGAACTAGCACAAGACTTGAAAGCAATTCACGGTCTTGATGCAGAGCAGGAACTTGCTAACTTACTCTCTAGTGAGATCCTTGCAGAAATCAACCGTGAGGTTGTTAGAACTGTTTACACAATTGCAAAATCAGGTGCACAAAACAACGTAGCAAACGCTGGTGTATTTGATCTAGACGTAGACAGTAATGGAAGATGGTCAGTTGAGAAATTCAAAGGACTTATGTTCCAGATTGAGAGAGATGCTAACGCAATCGCACAGCAAACTCGTAGAGGAAAGGGTAACTTCATCATCACATCTGCTGATGTTGCTAGTGCTCTTGCTATGTCAGGTACACTTGACTACTCTTCTGGTTTAACAGGTGCTGGCGGTCCTTCCATCGGTGAAGTTGATGACACAGGTAACCTACTTGTGGGTACAATGAACGGTAGAATCAAGGTCTTCGTTGATCCTTATTCAGCAAACGTATCTAATACTCACTACTATGTTGTAGGATACAAAGGTTCATCACCTTATGACTGTGGACTGTTCTATTGCCCATACGTTCCACTCCAAATGTTAAGAAGCATTGACCCATCTACCTTCCAACCAAAAATTGGTTTCAAGACTAGATACGGTATGGTTGCTAACCCATTTGTTGTTCAGTCTAATGGTACACCTGATGCTGAGGCATTAACTCATGGCATTAACCAGTACTATAGAAGAGTTAGAGTTGCTAACTTAAC
>VTLG01014095.1_pt1 | contig 22225 bp, 17 predicted proteins | sample 4694571 | NCBI WGS metagenome assembly VTLG01 (sample SAMN12604809, study PRJNA352737) | marine metagenome | biome: ENVO:00000447; feature: ENVO:00000209|ENVO:00000569|ENVO:01000036; material: ENVO:00002151; isolation source: viral sequences binned using virsorter ... | reverse complement strand
GTACATCTGAAACATCAACCTGAACAATTTTGTACAGATCGAGAAGCTGATAAAGTTATTGCTGTTATTGGTCCTGAAACAGTTGATAAGTTGTTACGTATAGGAAAGAATACAAAGATTGATACAATTTAAATACAAGCCTGATGGAGATGTTCTTAAAAGTTTTATGAAAGATAATACTTTTTTTCGTGGCATAAGAGGTCCAGTTGGTAGTGGCAAGTCTGTTGCTTGTAGTATAGAAATTTTTAGAAGAGCCTTAATGCAAGAACCTAGTAAATCAGGTAAACGAAAAAGCAGGTGGGCAGTTATTAGAAACACAAATCCACAACTTAGAACAACAACAATCAAGACTTGGCTTGACTGGTTTCCTGAAAATGAATGGGGTAAGTTTGCATGGTCAGTTCCTTATACACATATGATTACTGCAGGTGATCTTGAGATGGAAGTGATCTTTCTTGCACTTGATAGACCTGAAGATGTAAAGAAGTTATTATCTCTGGAACTTACTGGGGTGTGGGTCAACGAAGCAAGAGAGATACCCAAGTCAATTATAGATGCGTGTACTATGAGAGTAGGTAGATATCCTTCTGTCAAAGATGGTGGTGCAACTTGGTCAGGTGTTATTTGTGATACAAATAGTCCTGAAGAAGATCATTGGTGGTCTATTATGAGTGGAGAAGTTCCAGTGCCTGATCATATAACTTTAGAAGAAAGTCGTATGCTTGTGAAACCTGATAACTGGCAGTTCTTTACACAGCCGAGTGGAATGATTGAAGAGAAAGATGAAGATGGTTCTGTTACTGGATATAAACCAAATAAAAAAGCAGAGAACGCAAAAAATATTTTACAATCTTATTATCCTAATCTTGTTCAAGGTAAAACAAAATCTTGGATAGATGTCTATGTTATGAATAGGCTTGGTTCAATACAAGATGGTAAACCAGTTTATAATATGTTTGTTGCAGATACTCATGTATCAAAAGAAGAAATACCAGTTGCAGATGGTGTGCCACTTTATATTGGACTGGACTTTGGTCTTACACCTGCTGCTGTTTTTGGTCAAAAGGTTCGTGGTCGTTGGATTATATTGCAAGAGATTGTAGCTTTTGACATGGGTATTGTTAGGTTTGCAGAGTTACTTCGTGCTGAAATAGCAACACGTTATAATAATTTAGAGGTTAATATATTTGGTGATCCTGCAGGTGACTTCAGGGCACAGACTGATGAAAGCACTCCTTTTCAGGTTTTACGAGGTGCAGGATTAATGGCAAGACCAACAACAAGCAATGATGTATCTCTTAGAATAGAATCTGTTTCATCTGTTTTAAATAGAATGGTAGATGGTCAATCAGGGATTTTAATTGACTTTAGGTGTAAAGAACTGATAAAAGGATTTGAAGGGGGTTATCAATATAGAAGACTCCAAGTATCAGGGGAACGCTATGAGGATAAACCTTTAAAGGATAGGTACTCGCATATCCATGATGCAATGCAGTATCTCATGCTAGGAGCAGGAGAAGGCAGACAAGTATTAGGAATGACTAGACCTATTGAAACATTTAATGCTAGAGTTGATTATGATGTGTTTAATAGAAGAGCAAAACAGCCAAGAAGACAAGGTCTTTGGGCAAGAATGTAAAGGAGTTTAATATGTGTATACCTTCTGGTGGTGGTTCATCAAGTCCTCCCCCTGAAACAGATGAAGAAAGAGAATCTAGAATGGAAAGAGAATCTGCAAAAGTAGAAGAAACTGGAAGACGTAGAGAAGCACGACAAGATGTTCTTGAAGAAAATATTGCAAATATAAGAAAAGGTTCAGGAAGACGTTCACTACTTCGAGGTCGTGGTGGTGGAATAGGATTTTATAATAGGTATTTTTCATAAATGCACGAAAAAACTGCTGAACATTTAATGCAACGTTATGAAAAGGCTCTTACTGTAAGGCGAGAGTTTGAAGAGTTGTATGATGAAATATTTGAATATTGTCTTCCACAAAGACAAGGATTCAAAAATTATACAGCAGGTCAACGTAGAGATGATAAGATATTTGATGAAACTGCTGTTGTTGGTATACAAGAATTTGCCTCAAGACTACAATCAGGTCTTACTCCAAATTTCGCTAGATGGGCAGATTTTGTAACTGGCTCAGAAGTGCCTGAAGCAGATAGAGATGACGTAAATAATGCACTTGATGAAGTGACTGATTATGTTTTTGAAGTTCTTCAGACATCAAATTTTGCTCAAGAAATACATGAGTGTTTTATAGATTTAGCACTTGGAACTGCAGTCCTATGCGTAATGGAGGGAGATGCTGTAAATCCAATAAGGTTTCAATCTATACCTTTACCTCATGTAGTTCTTGACACTGGTCCTGATGGTAAGGTCGATCATGTTTATAGAGAAAGAATGATTAAGAATGAAGACTTAATGATTGCTTTTCCTAATGCTATTTTTTCACCAAACATAGCTAAAAGAATACAAGATCACCCTGAAGCTAAAACAAAAATATTAGAAGTATCATGTAAATTATATGATGATATCAATGAAGAAAAATATGGTTATTATATTATTGATGTAGCAGATAAAGTTATGATCATGTCTGAAATCTATAAAGGTGTAGGGTCAAATCCTTTTATAGCATTTAGATGGAGTAAAGCCTCAGGTGAGATTTATGGAAGAGGTCCTGCTATAAATGCTCTTAGTGCAATCAAAACCTGCAATCTTACTATAGAATTAATACTTGAGAATGCACAAATGGCTATATCAGGTATCTATCAGATTGATGATGATGGCGTTATTAATGTTGATACAATTAATCTCGTGCCAGGGACTGTTATTCCAAAAGCACCAAACACACAAGGATTACAACCAATAAGATCAGCAGGTTCGTTTGATGTTGCTAATCTTGTTTTAAATGATATGAGAAATAATATTAAGAGAGCTTTGTACAATGATATGCTTGGCGATCCTAATAAAACACCTGCATCTGCAACTGAGGTGGCAGAAAGAATGGCAGACCTATCAAGAAAGATTGGATCTGCTTTTGGAAGATTGCAAGCTGAAATGGTTCAACCAGTTCTGCAAAGGGTTATATATATTTTAAAGAAACAAGGTCGTATTGAAATGCCAGTAGTAAATGGAAGAGAGGTAAAGATACGAAGTGTTTCACCACTAGCACAAGCACAATCTAATCAGGATATTGTATCACTGAATAGATTTTTGCAAACTGTGGCAGGTTCATTTGGACCTGAAGTGCTGAACATTTTAATTTCTTCAGAAGAAACTGCTGTGTATTTGGCTAAGAAATTTGGTGTGCCTGATAAGTTAATACGAGATGCTGATGAACGACAGCAACTTGTACAGATGGCACAACAGATGCAAATGCAACAACAACAAGGAGGAATGGATAATGTCGAAGCACTTAGGGGTTGATGGCTTTCCAAGATCAAAAGCTGTAGATGAAAAGATATCACAAGATATTTTAGGATTATTTAATACACCAAATGGAAATGCAGTGTTACAATATCTAAGATCAGTTACAACAGATATAGTAAGTGGTGGTAATATTTCAGATGGAGAACTAAGACATCTTGAGGGTCAAAGATATTTAATAGCTTTGATTGTTAAAAGAATGAATCATGCACAAAATTTAAAGAAAAAAGAGGAATAATATGAACGAAGAAAATGTGTCAACCGAATCTGCTACCGAAGATACTACTACGCATAACGTGGACTCTTCCTCCAATTCGGTAGCAGATACCAATACAACACCTGATACAAGACCTGATTGGTTACCTGAAAAGTTTGCTACTGCTGAAGATATGGCAAAGTCTTATGGGGAGTTAGAATCTTGGAAAGGCAAAAAAGAAGAAGACATAAGATCAGCAATGCAGGAAGAAATAGAAAAAGAAGCCTTTGCTGATAGACCTGCATCAGCAGGTGAGTATCAAATACCTGAGTCGCTTGATGAATCTGAAGCAGCAACAAACCCCTTACTCAAAGAGTGGGCAGAGTTTGCTTGGGAAAATGGTTACTCACAAGATGAGTTTGCACATTGGGTTAATAAGTTTGCAGGATATATGCAGGAACAAGATACAGATATAGAAGCAGTAAAAACAGAATTAGGAGATAATGCTAATCAAAGAATAGAAGCTGTTCAGTTATTTATGAATAAATTTTTTCCTGAAGAAACTCATGATGCAGTTGCACAACTTGGCACATCAGCAGAAGGAATAAAAGCACTTGAGCATATACAGAAAGCAATGTCTGGAATAAATCCTGCACAAGATATTGCATCACCAAGTAAACTAACACATGAAGATATTGCATCAAAAATGCAAGATCCACGTTACTATGATCCTGCTCGAAGAGATAAAGCCTATGTACAAGAAGTAAATGACAGTTTCAAAAAACTTTATGGGTGAAGGGATTTATGATGGATATCCCATTGTAAAATCAACAATAGATCACGTTAATTATTTACAAAATAATTTAAGAGATGCAGATGTAAGGGAGTGCATTATACATGGTGCAACTCCTTTTCGTGCATTAATGGGTGGCTTACGAGAAAAAAATAGTGAAACTTATACTGTTATGATTGATGATAATCCTTCAATTATGTTTGGTGTTAATCCTATTATGGATAATACTATAGGTAAAATATGGTTACTTGGATCATATGAAATTGAAAATCATAGTTGGAAATTTTTGAAATGGAGCAGAAAAGTTATAGATTATTTTCAAAATCAGTATTATCAATTAGAAAATGTTGTTCCTGCTGATCATATGAAAACCTTAGAATGGCTTGATTTTCTTGGGTTTGAGATATTAAATGAGCCTTTACAAGTAAATGGATTTGCAGTTTTGCGATTTGTTCGTTGCAAAGGTAATAAAATTTTGTTAAATGTAAAAGAACAGCCCTGTTACTAGCTGATAGCCCATACGGATAACTAGTTGAAGCGAAAGACGGATAACTGGAAATAGTAATGTAACTTTAATAAGGAGAACTTATAATGGCTAATACAATAGATACAGCCTTTATTAGACAGTTCGAGACAGAAGTTCACCTTGCTTATCAAAGAATGGGTAGTAAATTAAGAAATACTGTCCGTACAGTTAGTAACGTGAATGGATCAACAGTACGTTTTCAAAAGATTGGTACTGGCTCGGCTTCTACTAAATCAAGAAATGGTATGGTAACTCCAATGGAATTAGCACATACCACAGTTGATGTAACACTCAGTGACTTTTATGCTGCAGAATACATTGACAAATTAGATGAACTGAAGACTAACATAGACGAAAGACAAGCTGTGGCAACAAGTGCTGCTGCTGCTCTAGGTCGTAAGACTGATGAGATTTTAATAAGTGCTATGGATTCAGGTAAAAACTCAACTGAAATAAATGATAATAATGCAATTGCAAAAGCTGACTTGCTTGAATTATTTGAAACTTTTGGAAGTGCAAATCTTCCTGAAGATGGTCAAAGATATTTAGCAATGCACCCAAAAGGTTATGCTGATTTATTTTTGATTGAAGAGTTTGCATCATCAGACTTTGTGGGTGAGCAAAACCTACCATTTGCAGGTGGCATGACAATGAAAGAATTTTTAGGATTTAAAATTTTTTCAACTTCAGCCGTAACTGTAGGTAAAAACTTAGCGTACCATACTTCAGCAGTAGGTCTAGGTATTGGTGCAGATGTAACAACTGAACTTAATTATATACCTGAAAAAGTTGCACACTTGACAACTTCAATGATGTCAATGGGTGCTGTTGTCATTGATAACAATGGTGTATATGAAGTAAATGATAATAACACATAAGGGAGATAGATAATGACATTTGATATTAATAATCTTACTCGTTTAGCAGGAGGCTCAGGTGTGAATCTTTGGCACTACACTTCGGCTGATGCGATTGCAACTGTCAAGGGTTCAGGGTATTTTAAAGATGAGGCTGTTAATATGATGAGACCAAGAGATGTGATTATATGTGTAGATACAAATACACCTGCAACTCACGTTGCTTCTGTCCTCACAAATAATGGCACAACTATAAATACCTCACAAGGTACTGCATTAGCAGAAACAGACTAAGGAGTAGGGGGAGCAATCCCCCTAATCTTATATGAGTACAGCAGCAAATTCAGCAATAGATATTGTTTCAAGAGCATTAGTTCTAATAGGTGCAGAACCTATTACTTCTTTTACTGAGAATACAACCGAAGCACTTGTGGCAAACAACATGTATGAAGATGCTGTTCGTACATCTTTATCTACTGCAAGATGGAGATTTGCTACACAACAAGCAACATTGGCACAACTTGCTTCTGATCCAACTGGTAGATTTAATGCAGCACATCAACTTCCTGCTGATTTACTTGTGCTTCATGCAATAACAGTAAATGATAATCTTTTAAATTATACAGTTTATGGTGATAAAGTATTTAGTGATGCAACAGATACTGATGTTGTTATAGCTGATTATACATTTAGGCAAACAGAAACTAACTTTCCATCTTATTTTACATTGGCAGTTGAATATTCACTTGCTTCTATATTTGCAACAGCAATAGCAAGAAGTACAACATTAACACAATTGATGACTGCAAAAGCAGAGCAAATGATGGCAAAAGCAAGAAACTTAGATGCACAACAACAAACAACAAGGAAACTTGTTACATCAAGATTTATAACTGATAGGAGATCGTAATGCCAACATTGAAAGTTCCATTGAATAACTTTCAGTTTGGTGAAGTTAGTCCTTCTTTAAGTTCAAGAACAGATACACCTTTATATAATAATTCAGCAGAACAAGTTAGAAACTTTTGGATACGTGCTGAAGGTGGATTAAAAAGAAGGGCAGGTACTGAATTTCATTCTATACTTGGTGATTATGAAACTCCTCAAGCTGAAGTAAAATTTGACAATTCAAATACTATTGAAGATGGTTCACAAATTAAATTTACTTTAAATGACGGAACGGTTTTGACTGCTCAATATCAGACCTCTTCTAATAATGCACGAATAGGAAATACATTTTTTTTATCTGTAAGAAATGTTTCAGGTCAAAATAATAATGCTCTTAATGCAGAAAGATTAAGAGATAGAATAAATGCAAGTGGAGTTTATTCTAGCCTTAATGATGTTCCAGAATTAACTGCTTCAATTGATCCTTCTTCTTCAATAACATGTTTAGTAAATCGTACTGCAAGTGGTGGTGCAAACTTAACAGTTGAATCAACAGATTCAGCAAGAGCAAGAGTAACAGATTTTAGAGTTCCACCTATTCAATTTAGATTAGAGCCTTTTGTATTTTCAGATGATGAAATGTATTTAGTTGCTTTTTCTCACCAAAATATTAAATGTTTCCGTATCAGATCAGCAGTTGGCTCTATTATATCGACAATAAATCCAACTGGAGATATGACATGGTTAAACAATACTATGGACAAACCTTATGTAAATGAACTTACTTTTGCACAACAAGGCGATATTATGTTTATTGCACACCCTACTCATATGATTAAAACATTGACAAGAACAGGATTGTCTTCTTTTGAAGTAGATACATTTAATTTTGATACATCTTTTAATAATCAAGATATATATCAGCCTTATTTTTCTTTTCAACCACAAGGAGTAAGAGCAGAAATTAATGGCAATCAAGCATCACAAAATAAACAATTAGTTATAAAAAATCCAAGTGGTGTTGATAATAATCCATATCCCTATTTTTCTGTACCTGCATTTACATCAACTTCACAATTAACTATTAATCAAGTGGTATCAGGTAATGTATATCAAATTGTTCATGCTCAATCATCTTCTATTGCTGATTTTCAATTGATTGGAGCACCGACTAGTGATGTTGGTTTAATTTTTCAAGCAACAGCAAATGGAGCATCACAAACCTTTAGCTCTACAACTGGACAATTAGCTTTTGTCACAACATCAGATCCAACAAATCCAACACAAAATGTTCCACATTTAGGAACAAATATAATGTTACTGGGTTCACGTTTGACAATTACAGCACTTGATCTTGGAAACACTGGACAACATAGAGTTGGCACACAAACAGCTTATGCAAGAGTAACTATACATAAAGATGTAGAAACTAAATTACCAGTTGATTCTTTGGCAACAAATCAAAATTCTAGTATTATAACAGTTACACAAGCATTACATGGATTAAGTGGTGGTAGTGTTTTTATTAGTGATGCAGCTTCTATTGGTGGGATTGGTTCTGGAAATATAAATGGCACACAAAATATTACTGTCATTGATGACAATACCTATACATTTGATGTAAATGTTAATGGTAATCAAAATGCAACATCTAGTACTATTGGTGGTGGTACACCTACAATGAAAGTAACCACACCAATTTCAGAAAACTGGCAAGAACAAAGTTATTCTCCAGTTTACGGATATCCACATGCTATTACTTTTCATCAAAATAGATTATGGTTTGCAGGTTCTCTTGGACAGCCTGATGGAATATGGGCAAGTAAGTCAGGACAATATTTTAACTTTGATATTGGTGATGGTGAAGATAACGATTCTATTGATATTACAACTAGTGTTGGAGAAATAAATCAAATACTTCATTTGGTATCAAATAGAGATTTACAAGTTTTTACAGCAGGTTCTGAACTTTATGTTCGCTCTCCATCAAATCAAGCTATAACACCATCTAATGCACAGATATTAAAACAAACTCCTTTTGGTGCTGATTATGTTCGACCCATTCCCTTTGATGGTGCAACATTATTTATGCAACATACTGGCACAGCGTTAAGAGAGTTTTTATTTACAGATGCTGAAAATGCTTACACATCTGTAGCTGTATCTGCTCTTGCACCACATTTAATTAGACACCCAGTTCAACAGACTGTTATTGCAGGTGCTTTAGATAGAAGTGAAAACTATTCTTTTCTTGTGAATAGAGATGGAACAATTGCAGTATTTTATAGTGTAAGAGGAGATAAAAAAGCAGGGTGGTCTTTGTGGGATACGCAAGGAACATGGGATAGCATATGTGCAGTTCGAGATCACTTATATGCTGTTGCTGTTAGAGATAGAGGTGATGGCACTTTAAGATGTTCTTTAGAACATTTTAGATCAGATTATCCTTTAGATTACGCAACAGTAAGAACAGCTACTGGAACTAATGGTGGAGCAATTGATAATTTAAATTCAATCGATTCTACCTATAGATATGGCACTACATATAATATACCTAAACAATTTGATGCAACTGCAGTAGTTGATGTAGTAAATGTAAATGATCATCTAGGTCAATTTACAGTAAGTGGTGGAGCAATAAATGTATCGAGTGCAAAAACAAATGTAAGAAATGCTTTTGTTGGATTTCCATATTTTTCAATAGTCAAAACATTACCAGTAGATGCACAGTTAGCTAATGGTCCACTAACTGGAGAGCCAAGAGAAATATCAAGAGTGATAGTTGATTTTAATACAACATTATCTGCAAACATAAAAGCACCATCAACATCATCTACTGCTAGAGATTTAGTTGTGTCAGCACAAACAACAGATCATAACCCTCAAAAAATACCTTTTACTGGTAAAAAAGAATTTAGAACATTAGGATATGAAAGAGATCCAAGAGTTATTGTTTCACAAACAATACCTCTTGATTTACAGATTAACGGAATGATAGTAGAGGTAGCGTACTAAAATGGGATTACCACAAGCATTAGCAATAGCATCAACAGCATTTTCATTTATGGGATCAATGAGTGCTGCAAAAGCTGCAAAAAGAGAAGCAGCAATGCGAAGAAGACAACTTCAAGTTCAAAAAGAACAAGCTGAATTAAAAGCATTGCAAGAACATAATATTAGAATGGCAAATTTAAAGACTTTTATAGGAATGAATCAAGCATTATCAGGTGTATTAGGTAGAGATTTAGGAAGTGATAGAAGTTTGAAAGCTATACTAAATAAAGCAAAAAGAGAAACATCTGTTGATGTTGCAAGAGCAAATGTCCAATTATTAGGAGAGCAAGCTCAAAGAAGTTTTAGTCAAAGAATGGCTACAGAAAAAGGAAATAATATGGCAAGAGCATATCGTTATCAAGCATTTGGTACAATTATTAAAAGTGCTTATCAAATTGATAGATTATCAAGTGGTAAAGACGTAGTGAGTTTGTAATGGTACAATTTATTAAAGCAAAAAAATCTTCTTATATAAATAAACCAGTTGGCGTTGTGTCAGTTGATACTGGTGGTATACAAGCAGGAAAAGTACAGTCAGATGTATTTAATAGTATTGCTACTATGTATATTAAAGAAGCCACTGAACAAGAAATACAAAAAGGTCAAGATTACGTTCAAAATTTACCAACAAGAAAAATGATTGTTGAAGAGACTGATTTAGAAGGTAATCCATCTGTTGTTAGAAGTGAATTAAATTTTGAACCATTAGATAGCAATTTAAGCACGATAGCAAAACAAACTGCTAAACCATTGTTGCAAAAAAAATATGCTTTAGCATTATCAAATGACATAGCAAAAAATATTGAGGAAATCAGATTAGATTCTACAAGTTCAGAAGAATTTCAAACAAAAATAAATAATTTTTTACCAACATATATTGAGCAAATAAATAAGTTAGGTGGTGGCAATTTTACGAGTCAAATACAAGAAGGTGTAGGTAAATTATCTACTCAACACTTTTTTGATATGGCACTGAAAGAAAAGAATCTTAATATTGTAAATCAAGCAAATGAAACTAATAACGCATTATTATCAAGTATTCAAGAAACAGAAGCATCTGCTACCAACTATGCTAATATGGGAGATTTTGCTTCTTTTTTAAAAGAATTAAAAGCACAACAAAAAGATCAATTAAGTGTTTTTAATTCTAGTGTTTCTGAATATGGATTGATTGGTTACACAAAAACTCAAATAGATGCTATGAAAATTAAGATAGCAATATCTCCTGCAAGAGGTTTGCTTAAAGGTTTTTCAAGAGGAAAAAACTCTTTGCAGCTAGAACTAGCAGAATCTTATTTAAGAAATGGAAGTAAAGGTCCTGAACTATCTGCAAAGGATTATGAATTTTTAGATGTAATAAAAAAAGAAGCAGGTCAGCACGTTGGCTATCTTATTGAAGATGCTAGTAAACTATCAGCTAGTATAAGAACTGTACAAGCAGATCGTAGAACTTTTAATAATGATATAGATAGTGCTATTACAAAAGCTGAAACCAAAATTAAAAATGATCCACAAACAGCAGATAATAATGATAATTTTAAATTGTTTGTAGAAGAAACATTTACTGATAGTGCTGTAGATAATTTTATAAATAATGGCTCTTTTGATGTTGAAGCATTTAAAAGTTTAAACAATCGAATATCAAACTCAAGAGGTGTGAAACAAAAGGATTCTAAATTTGGATTTATTAATAATGGTAAAGATGATGTAAATGCTTTGAAACATTCAGTTATTGCTTATACAGCAACTAAATTATTTCAACACCCTGATACTATGAATACAAATGGTGGGTTAGCCAAAGTGATTGCAAAATTAGCTAATCCAAATAAAGAAATTAATTTTACTGATAAAGAACAAAGTTTTTATGATGCTATGACAAAATTAACTGAATTACATGATAGAGGTAAATCAGTTGGCTCTACAGTTTTACAAAAACATTTAAGCAGTATTTTGACATCTGCAAATAAAGATGCAGTAAGATCAAAGAAAGCAAAAAGTGATATTAAAAATAGAAGTAATATTGTCAATAATAAACCTCAAAATACTGTTTCAGAAAATGAATATATAGATGAACAGTATGGAATAGAACCTGATACCTTTCAAACAGCAGGTAAATTTAATTATAAAGCAGATGGTAATTTAAATGAAAAACATAAAATACTTGATTCTTTAATAATTAATAATGGTGTCATGTCGCAATCATTGAAGACAACTTTAAATGCTCTTTCGAATGGCAATTTAAAAGGCGAACAAGCCATTACAGCTTTAAGTTTTTACTCTCGATATTCTAATGTAAGAAATGGTTATTCAGCAAATCCACAAAATGCTTTAGTAAGAGCAGGGTTAGATGTCAAAGTAAACAATAAATTAGAAATGATTGTAGATTTATTTACAGATTTTAAAGGTCAAACAAGTATATTCGATCAGGCAGGAACAGGTCCAAACGGACAAATAAAGATTGATGATGTCATTAGTGTTGTTAATAGATTAGGAACAAAAAACTATAGTGATATAAACATGAAGCAATATGGTGATAAAGTTACAAATGCCAAGACTTATCTTTACAGTCTTGGATTTAAAGGAGCAGAAGTCAATGATTTAGAAGCTGCTGCTGAAATAGGATTAAAACTTAATATTGAACCTGAAAAACTTAAATTAGTTCTTACTAATATAAAAGACAAAGTATATCACGATACAGATGGTATTGTGGTTGATCCTTTTTTTAGTTCTGTTGTAGATAAATCTAAATATGCTTTGTCAGCAATGATAGCAAATCCTGAAAAGAAAAATGAAATAATTAATTTAATTAATAGTCGGTTACCTGCAAATGCAATGTTAAATAATACAGTATTTAAAATTACGGATTCTGTAGATGAGTCTATTGCACAAATAGATAATGAGTCAGCTTTAGAAGGTGGCACAACAATATTTAAAGATCAAATTCAAGACAAAGATCCACAAAAAACTATGAGTAATTATTTATTGAAAATGGAACAAAAAGATGCTGCTGAACCTTTATCATTTAGAAAAACAGATAAATCAACTGAATTAGCAAAAAATAAAATTTATTTAGTTCCTATAGTTACTGGTTTTACTGGTGGAGATACACAAAAACAAAACATTATATATCAAGCTGTGCATATAAATGACTATGGTACATTTCAGCCATTTATAGATGATGGTAATTTTTTTGTATTTGATCTTGATGAACTCATAGATTCTACCAAAAGTTCAGCAGAAATAAATAATTCTATTGATGTGTTTGAATCAAAAGAACAAAAGAGTAAAGGTGAAGTACAAGCTAGATTAGGTGGTTTAAGATAATGGTAGATGTATTTAGCACTGGTAACTTTGCACCTGATGTTTTAGATACTGGTCAAACTTTTAGATTACAAACTCGTGGCTCTACTCCTCAGTTTACACTTCCTACAGATGACCCTAGTTTTGGTGACACATTATCAGCACAACTTGGTTATACTTATATGCCATTAATGAACGCTATAGAAAATGCAGTAAGATTTAGAGATGTTGTTGATCCTGATTATGATTCAATGAGTGATATGGTTGGTTATGAAGAATATGCTGATGAATTAATAGATGCAAAAAATGCAGAGCATATGCAAGAACTGAAAATGCAAATTGATGACAATAAACAAAGAAGACAAGTTTTAATGAATAGCAGTATTCCAATGCAACTTGTATCAGGTTTGTTTGATCCAATAAATTTAGTAACATTACCTTTTGGGGGTTTTGCATTAGGAGCAGGTAAGTCTGCATTACGAGTAGGTGCAGGTGTTGGTGTTTTAACAGCAGGACAAGAAGCATTAAGATTACCTTTTGATCCACTAGGAACTGTTGGAGAAGCAGCAGGTAATATTACTATGGGTGTTTTAGGTGGTGCAATATTTGGTGGTGCTGTTGGTGCAGTAGTAAGTAGAAAAGTTGGCACATTAAAAAAACTTGAAGCTGATGCTTTAGAACTTATAAAAACAGTTGATGAAAAAGTTGATGAAAGTTTATTAGAAAAAGCTATTAAAAGTAAATCAGATAGACCTTTTGCTTTAGATAAAGATTTAGAAATAAAAGGAAAACAAGCACAACCTAAATATACAAACAGCTATTTGTTAGGATTAAAAAAACAGTTGCCATTAGAAAAGTTTGGCAATGAGAAAAAACTTAAAGACTTTATAAATAGAGGAATTGATATTCTTGCAGAAGATTTGCCACTTCTAAAATCAAGACTTAGAGATGTAAAAAAAGAAATAAATAAAATTCAAAAAAGTAAAATATTAGATTCTAAAAAGAAAAAAGAAATCGAAGTTAAAAAAGCAGAACAATTTCAAATAGAACAAAAGATAAAACTTGGTAATGAATTTAATAAGACTAAAGAAGAAATATTTAGAACAGAAGAAATATTATCACAAATTGATGCTGAGTTATCTTTTAGACGAGTAGAAAAAGATGCACAGATAAATACAGAAATTACCAATCCTTTATCTTTAGAAAAGAATTGGTTTACAGATAGTTTTTTTTATAAAGCTATACCTACACCATTAAAAGTAACACTTCAAAATAATAAAATACCTACAATAGTTAAAGAAACATTAGTTGATTTAATAGGTGATAGTGGTATGCAACTTGTTAAGAATAAATTTGGTTTAGCAACTAACAACTCTGTTTATCAACTGTCAAAAATACGAGAAGGTGAATGGGTTGCTACACATGATATATTAAGAGGTATATATAAAGAACAATATGGCAAAAATTTAGTTGCTATGGATATAGATTTAGATGATGTTATATCAAGAGCAACTAGAAAAACTACTTATCACGATTGGCTTGAGTCTACTTATAAAAAGATTCTTAAAGGTGAGCCTTTAACTGACATTGAAAAAAGAGTTAAATCACAAATAGACACATTTTTTCAAAGGTGGGAAAAAAGACTTAGGGAAGAAGGAATTATTGGAGATGCTTCTACTTTACAAAGAGAAATAAATAAGAAGAATTTAAGAGTATTTAAAGATGTTCGTGAACTTCAAAAAATTGCAAAAATTGATGGTGAAATGAATGTTAAATATACAAAAATACTTGAAGAATTAGAAGCACAATTTAGTGGTCAAGCAGAAAAGATTGGTTTAACAGCCAAGCAAATAGAGTTTTTAGAAAGTTTACAATTACAAAAAAAGAAAGGTACATTTTTACCTAAGGGATTACAGTTTAAGAAAAACGCTTTAATTAGAAGAATACAAAAAAATAGTTTTGAATTAGATGACTTAAATATAAATCTAAAAGAAGCAAAGAAAACAGCAGTATTACCTGCCAATGAAGAGTTCTTTTTTCCAAGATACTGGTCAGTTGATAAAATAAAAAATAATAGAGAACAATTTGCACAAATATTATCTGACTGGTTTAGAAAGAATCCTACAATAGTAGTGACAAAAGCAAATGGCACAACACAAAGAGTTCCTGCACAAACTGCTGCAGAAATACAGAAGGCTACATCAAAACAAGCTATAGCTGATCGTGTTGAAAAAACAATAAGAACGATAACAAAAGAAGGTGCTGATTTAACAGATGATTCTTTTGCATTTTATGGATATGGCAAATCAAAACATTTTAGACATAGAGAATTAGATATTCCAAATCAACTTGTAACTGAATTTATTGAAACTAATCCAGTACAAGTAATGAGAATATATACACAAAGAGTTGCACCTAAATATGAATTTAGCAAAAAATATGCAGGTAGAACTGTTGATGAAGTATTAGATGATATTGATGATGACATGATAAACGCAGGGTTATCTGAAAGAGAAATTAATAAATTTAGAAAAAACTTTTTACATTCCTATGATAGAGTAGTAGGTAAAGTTCTTACAAATCCTGCTAGATTAGATATGAAATTTGCTAATATGCTAAGAGATTTAGCACAACTAAATTATCTTGGTAGTGCAGGTATATCAAGTATACCTGATGCAGCAAAAATACTTATGGAGCATGAACTTAAAAATGTGTTCAAAGGATTATATGGCATTTTATCAGATTCAAAAATAAGAATGTCAAGAAAAGAATTAAGAGTTGCAGCAGAAGCCTTAGAAATATTACAAGGTGATGCACATATGAAGTTTGTAGAAGACCTTACTAACAATCCTTTAGAAAGTGGCTTTAGAACAAAAGCAAGAAGTTTGTTTTATATTTTAAATGGTCTAGCACCTATTACTAATATTATGAAAAAACTTGATGGTATAATTAGACAGCATGAATTAATAGAATTTGCAATCAAAGAACAAAACGGAACTGCCACAGCAAAAGATATACAGTATTTAAGACGTTATGGTATTGATAAAGATGCTAGTAGAGAGATAGCAGGTGCAGGTTGGGAAATGTCTAATGGTGGCATGTATTTAGCTAACTCAGACAAATGGACTACAAATATTGTTTTTCCTGATACTACAGCAAAGATTGTATATGGTAAAACTGGTAAGACTGTAGATGGTAGATATTCTCCTGCTTTTTTTAGAAAGTCAGCAAACACAATATTTATTGATAGAGATTTTATTAAAGGAGAAATGTTTGACTCTCAAGTGTGGACAAATCCAAGAATAGAAGGTGTTGAACCATTATCAATAAATCAATTTAAAGAGCCACAAGATTGGTTGGATTTTGTTATTATGCACGAAATAATGCACACAAGAAATAGTGCTAAAGATTTAGGAATAGATTTAAGAAAAAAAGGTGGCAAAGCTGAATATGAAAATAAAATAAATCAACTTGCCTTAGATGAAATAAAAAAACAAAAAAAAGTGTCTGAATCTACAGTTGATAAATTTAGAGTAGCAATGAACTCAGGTGTAGCTAATACAGTTGTTATGGGCAGTCCTGCTGATAAACCAATTATATCAGATGGTGTAGCTTATGTGCCAAAATGGATAGGAGAAAAATTTGGATTAAAAGAAGACCCAAGATTTCGAGGATATACAAGAATAGAAACTGGATTAGCAGGTTTACCTTTTCAGTTTTTTTCTTACAGTTTTGCTGCTGCAAATAAAATTACTGCTGCAATGGCAACTGGACAAGCTAAAAACAGAGCTATTGCTACAATATCTGCTATGGGGTTAGCTTATATGTCTTTATCAATAAAATATGAACTAGCAGGTAATGGTTATATTTGGGATAAAATGTCATTAGAAGATAAAATGGCTAGATCATTTGATGCTTCAGGATTAGCAGCAATATATAGTGATGCCTTATATACTTCAATGCAAACATCATTGGCATTAGGTGGACCTGATATTTCAATGGGATTATTACAACCTAAGTTTCCACAAGAACAAAGTTATGTTGATGCTTTTACTTCAATAGGTGGAGCAGGACCAAGTATTGCATATGATTTAGGAGAAGGTTTGTATAAGTTCACAGTTGATGGAGATATGAAAGGTGCTTCACAATTTGTAAAAAACTTACCTTATATGAGATTATGGTTTTTAAGAGATTATGTAAATGAATTTGGAAGAATGTTGCAAGATACAGATGAAACAGATATAGATAGATTATTAAGGAATAGATTTTAACAAGGGTAAAATATGGCAATTAATTTAACAGATAATAATCCTCGTATTGAATATACAGTAGCACAAGGAGTAACGGAGTCTGCTGCTAAAGCGATACCTTTTATATTTTTTAATGCTGAAACAGACATAAGAGTGTATGTAGATAATGTGCAAAGATCATTTAGTGCTACAACTGCAAACACAACACAATTTACAGTAACTGGTGGCAACGGAAGTACTGGCTCTTTTACAACGACAGTGACTGGTGCGACTGGTGGTAGTACTATTGTTGTTACTCGTGAGATAAGTTTAGATAGAACTTCAGATTTTCAACCAACAGAAGTTTTTAATGCTAATCCTATTACTACATTAAATACACAACTAGATAGATTGACTGCTATTCAAGCTGATTTTAATGATGAGGTAACTCGTGCTATTGCATTAAGTGACTCTGATCCTGCTGCTTCTATGGTTTTACCAACAAAAGCAAATAGACTTGGCAAGACATTAGGATTCCACCCTACTACTGGTGCAGTACAAATGTTTACACCTCAATCATTAACAATAGGATCAGATAGTGGAAGTGGTAGTATTGATTTAACATTTCATACATTAACCTTTACTGGTGGCGTTGGTATAGAAACTTCAATATCTAATCAAGAAGTAACGATTGCTGGTGAGTTAGCATCTACATCTAATAAAGGTGTGGCAAGTTTTAACTCTACAAATTTTACAGTGTCAAGTGGTGTTGTCTCTGCTAAGGATATTACACTTTCAAGTAATAGTGGTTCAGCTACAAACTCATTAGGTGAAACATTTACATTAAGTGGTGGAGTAGGATTAACTACAAGTGCTACTGGTAGTACTGTAACTATTGATGGCACAAATGCTACAACAAGTAATAAAGGTGTTGCGTCATTTGACAGTAATTATTTTGCTGTTTCAAATGGAGAGGTTTCATTAAACACATCACAAACAAATATTCATACTATTACAAATAGTAATTTAAAACTTGCTAGAAATACACAAGACTTCTTAAAACTCATTAATGGTGGTATAGAATTGCATGAGGGATTAGAAGGTGAATTTTTAGAAATTACGGGCAATACTACAACTGTAAATGTAAGACTACCAAGTACAAAAGCCTTTTTTAACATTTTAGGTAAAGACCCTAATAATAATAATACAATTCAGGCTTTGACATTAAATATGGGTAGTAGTGGAGATGCTACATTTAACAATGATGTAGCTATTGGTGGCAATTTAACTGTTTCTGGAACAACTACTACTACTAATACAACTACATTGAGTGTACAAGATCCATTAATTGAACTTGCAAAAGGCAATACTTCTAATAATTCAGATATTGGCTTTTATGGTGTATACAGTACTAATCATTATGCAGGTTTATTTAGAGATGCTACAGATTCAAAATTTAAATTATTTAATAATTTACAAGCAGAACCTCAAACTACAGTTAACACTGGTGGCACTGGTTATGCAGTAGGAACATTAGTTGCTAATCTTGAAGGTAATGTTACTGGTACAATACAAACTGCTTCACAACCAAACATTACATCATTAGGAACACTTACAACATTAACAGTAGATGACATCACTATTAATGATAGCACTATATCTGATAGTGGAGACTTAACAATAGACGTTGGTGGAGTTATAAATCTTGAATCTGCTTTTGGTGAAACTAGATTTGAAAGAGGTGGCACAGAGTTTTTTAGAATTCAAGATTCATCAGACGATGTAATACTTAAACCTGTTGTTGATGGTAAAGATATAATTTTTCAACAAAGAGATGGTACTGAAGTAGCAAGAGTTAAAGACAATGGTACATTCAATGTTGTTACAGATAAACTTGCTATAAACGGAACAGCAATCACTGCTACTGCTAATGAACTTAATTACACAGATATAACAACACTTGGAACAGTACAAGCCAGTAAAGCATTAACTGCAGATGCTAATGGTGATGTTACTTTTCCTACCACTTCAAGGTTAACATTAAAGACAAATAGTGCACAAAATCCTGCTGTGGTAATAGAAGGTACTGGTCCTAACGAACTATTGTTTGCAGGAGATACTTCAGCATCAACTATAGCAAATAAAAAAGTAGATGGTGTAAGTCTTTTATATAGAACAACTCCAAATGATTTAGAAATTATTAGATCAGAAACAAGTGGTCTTCTTGCAAAGTTTAGTAATGGAAATCCTACTGCTAATCCAGCAACTACACCTCGTGTCGAGTTATATCACAACAATGTTAAAAAGTTAGAAACAACAGCTAATGGTGTAACTGTTGATGGATTGAAACTTGAAGATAATAAAACAATAACTTTTGGTACAGATGATGATGCAACCATTAGACATTTTACTGATGGCAATAATGAAAACCATTTTGAGATAGATAATAATACTGGCATTTTAAAACTATTTTCAGGTCAAGTATATATACAAGGGCAGTTTGGTGCAGGTGATGAAACAATGGCACAGTTTTCTAAGAATGGTCCAGTTAAACTTTATTTCGACAATGTTGAAAAAATAACAACTGCTTCTACTGGTGCAACAATAAGTGGTACATTAGAAGCTACAACTGGTCTTAGGCTAACTAATGGTGTTAACTCTTTATTTAAGATTGAAAGTCCTGATGGAACTAGAGGTTATCAATTAAAAGCAAATATAAGTAATTCAGCAGACTTTGGTTTTCTCATAGAAAACTTAGATAATACTGACATTGCTGCATTTAAAAATGGTGGAGAAACTATTTTAACGCATGGTGCAACACTAAGTGCTGGAACTGTTTCAAGTGGTGTAACATTAAGTCAAGATACAGTAGTACATAATACAAGACTCAAAACTACTTCAACTGGATTAGATGTTTTTGGTTCAGATACTTTAAATGAAGGTGACAGTGGTGGCACTGATAACACTTGTAATATAAGACTTGTTGCTGAAGGTGTAAATGAGATACTTACACTAAGAGCTTCTGATGGTGTTGGAGCATTTATAAGTAGAAATGGAAATGCTTTTGGTACTCATTTGTTTCAAGCATTTGATGGATCAACTACAAATTATTTACAGTTAACAAATACTGGGCATACATCTTATAGAGATTTAACACTAGATGGAGCTTCTACTGATTTAATTTTTGATAAAGGAACATATACTACTACATTAACAACAACAAATCCCTCTTCACAAAATCAAACTGTTACACTTCCTGATGCTAGTGGCACAATAAATGAATTGCTTATATCAAGTGGATCTGTTTCTAATGTAAGTAGTATAGATTTTAATAGTTCAATATTAACTACAGAATTTAGTTCTTATCGTTTAGTTTTATTAAATGTAAAACCTGATACGGATAATGTAAATTTTAGTTTTAGAGTTGGAACTAGTAACTCTGCTGATACTGGAGCTAATTATTCACAAGCTAATTTTAGATATGGAGTTTGGAATAATAATGGATCATCTGCAAATTCATCTATAAATAATGTTAATCATGCAGACACACATTTTAAACTTGCATATTCTCATGCAGCTTTAGGTACTGGCACTGGTGAAAATGGACATTTTGAAATTGAATTGTTAAATGCAAATAGTACATCATGTTATAAACAGATTGGCATTGAACAACGAATATATAGTCATTTCCCAGTAGCTTATGGTTCGTATGTTGACTCTGCTGTATATAGATCAAACAGTGCTATAAATTTTTTAACTGCATTTGTTCATGTTGGGAATATTGCAAGTGCTGATTTTAGATTATATGGAGTTAAATAATGACCAATAAAGCAGTTATAGGAAGTGAAGGTTTAAAAGTTGTTAAACTTACGACAGAAGATAAAAAAGAAAAAACTAAACTAGAAACAGATTGGATTAATTTAAAAGATGACAGATTAAAACAAATGTTACGAGAACAAAGACAACCTTTATTAGAAGAAGCTGATCATAAAATAAATACACTTGTAGATAATAATCAAGATGCTGCTAAATGGAGAACTTATCGTCAACAGTTAAGAGATATTACTAAAGCAAGTGATTTAGAAAAAGCAAAGTTTCCAAGTAAACCAAGTTAAATGTGGGGGATTATTTTAGACTATATGCCAAGACCATCTGTAACAGAAGTTAAATCTCAAATAGATACACATGAAGCTGTATGTGCAGAGAGATGGAAAGAAACTATACTGCGTATCAAACGTATTGAACATATAATGATTGGTACAGCAGGAACAATTATTGTCCTATTAATAGGATTGTTAGTGAGGTAAAAGTGGAACCTGCCACCATTGGACTCCTACTTGCAGGTGCAACTAAATGCGTAGACTATTTGAAGCAGGGAATAGCACTTGGAAAAGATATTAGTGATATGTCATCACAAGTATCTAAGTTTATGCAAAATAGTTCTGATATAGAACATATGGAAAAACGTGCAAAGAATCCTACATTTTGGCAATCAATGTTCAATAGTGGTAACGTAGAACAAGTAGCTATTGACAGTCTTATTGCTAAAAAGAAAATGCAAAAACATAGACAAGACCTAAAGAATTTAATTATAATGCAGTATGGTCAAGGTGGTTGGAATGAACTCTTGGCTATGGAAGGCAAGATAAGAAAGGATCGTGCAGAGTTTGTACATAAACGACAAGAACAAAGAGATAAAATACTAAACATTGTTGGTATTACTTTCTTGTGTGTGACAATTTTAGGCTTTTTTCTTTTGATTGCTTTCTTGTGGAAAATGAATAGGAGTCCATATTGAAACCTGCTTTCGTTCTATTATGTTACCTTGCAGGTAATCCTGCAGGTACGCTGCATTTAGCAAATATAAATAACTGTACATATTTTAAAGACAGACTTGCAAATCAAACAGTTAAGATTGGTGAAGAAACACAGCGATATGATTGTTACTGC
>VTLG01011413.1_pt1 | contig 22234 bp, 19 predicted proteins | sample 4694571 | NCBI WGS metagenome assembly VTLG01 (sample SAMN12604809, study PRJNA352737) | marine metagenome | biome: ENVO:00000447; feature: ENVO:00000209|ENVO:00000569|ENVO:01000036; material: ENVO:00002151; isolation source: viral sequences binned using virsorter ... | reverse complement strand
AGCCACTAAGACATATTCGTTCTGGGCTCAGAGCGCTGACACTGGGCTGAATGTCGTCTTCGACCATGGGTCGGCGAACAAGGGCGGATTCATGTTTAATGGTTCCAGCGGTCGCCCGCTGCTCTACCTCGCCGACAATTATTACCGCTATTTTGATGACACGTCATGTCAGGACGACGGTAGCTGGCACCATTGGCTGTTGCTGCTGACGACGGATGTCAGTAACTCTCGACTGTTCTGTGATGGAGTTGAGGTTTCTGCGAATTCTACTTCAACGTCAGACGGCGCGGGGCTTGCGTATTCTACTGGCATTAGATTGGGTCGGGGAGGGAGTTATTATTTCTCTGGACACCTCGATGAGTTCGCCATCTTTGACGGCGACAAGACCGGCATTGTCGCGGACCTCTACAACAGCGGCGTTCCTACTAACCTCGCAAGCACCGCGGGTCTGGAGCACTGGTGGCGGATGGGTGACGCAACGGAGCCTGCTGCTGATGGGACAAATGATTTAATCTTTGACCAACAAGATAAGACTTTGGGCAGTAATCTTGTCTACAACGGGGATTTTCCTTCTGATGTTTCTGGTTGGACCAAGGACGGTGACGCAGCCTCGACAATTGAATACGATAGCGGACGGCTCAAGGTTACCGCTGCAACGAATTACGATGGAGCATCGCAGAGCGTTGGCGGGCTCGTCGCGGGGCAGACATACGAATTTTCAGCGGACTACGAATTAGGGACAGCAACGCAACTTCAGCTTCGCGCAGGAAGTGAGCCATCAACGGACATAAGCAGTCCATCGTCCGGCACCGCTGTGAACCACTTCACAGCGTCGGCGACATCGATGACCATCTATGCCCGCACAGGGGGCTCCACAGGCACAATATTTTTCGACAACGTCACCGTCAAGAAGGTCAACGGCGCTCCCGCCACGCTGTCAACAAACATGGATTCCGGCGACATCGTCCAATACACGCCCAACAGCTACATCCTGTCCGACCTTAGCATCACGCCCGACCTCGCCGTCTCCATGACAAGGAAGCTGGTGAGCGACTACGCCGGAAGCTTCTATGCCACCTCTGGCTCGGATGTTACAACCATCTACGACCAGTCCGGTAACAGCCGGAACCTTACGAACTGGGATGATGAATTAGTTTTAGACGACACAGAGCTTTCTGGCTCAGGAAATTCTGCGCGAGCTGTATTTAGCGATTCGGCAAGCACCGTTTTGACAACCAGCACAGCAGGAAGCGCGTTTGCTGCGGGGAATCACGATGTGTTTATTGTTTTTGACCCTGTTGGGTCGGACAAACAAATTATTTTTGGTCGAGGGTCTCACGGAGGCGATTTTCTCGCTATGGACAATGGTTCGAGTAGTAATTGCATTAACGGAATTACAATAGGAGCAGTTCGTGTCAACGATACCGTGTTAACTGGAGCGTCTCATGTTAGTCGAGATACTCTCTGGGATGCGATGACTATTGCGGGCACTATGGGCGGGCTGAATGTTTTGAGTCTTGAAGATGTAGATTTGAGCAGTATTAGCGGAGACATCCGACTTGGCGTATCCCATAATACTTGGAAATTGGAAGGTTCCTTTGCGGAATTCATTATTACACCCGCGCTGACTGACGCAGAGCACTCTGCCATCGTTGAAAACATCAGAGCGCATTACGACGCACCCTAATCATGGCTAGCAAGTATACGAATCGAACATGGGCCATCGTGCCACTCGCAGACATCGATGCGGCGGATGTTATTGATGAGGAACTGGGAGCTTCCAATATCTACATCGGCTCTTGCCTGCAAAATTCTAAGGACACCCTTCGCCTCTCTGTTGATGGCACACAGGCGCTCTTGAAGTGGGAGGGCGAAACCCCGGAAGTCTTGGCTTCTGCGAGCACCTACACCCACTCAGAGATCCTGGAAATTCTTTCTGGTCCTAGCTGGACTGAGCAAACTGACACCCCTTAATAAATGTATAACGGAACAGCAAAGAGCCTATATAGCTCCCTTGAGGGAAGGCGGGTTCAATATCTAGACAGAGCCCGACAGGCTTCTAAGCTTACTATCCCATACATTATGCCCGATGAGGGCTTTGGGCCTTCATCTAGGTTAGACACACCCTTTCAAGGCGTTGGGGCAAGGGGAGTAAATAACCTCGCCTCTAAACTTCTGTTAGCACTCCTCCCTCCCAACGCCCCTTTCTTCAGGCTCAACGTAGATACCTACGGGCTCCAGCAGGAAGGCGCACCTCCAGAAGTTATTAGTCAAGTTGAGCAGGCCCTTCAAAAAGTTGAAGAGGCTACAATGGACGAGATCAGCAGGGAGACATACCGCACTGGGCTACACGAAGCGCTTAAACACCTTATTGTTACTGGCAACGCCCTTGTGTATCTCCCAGATAAAGGAGGTATGCGCGTGTTCCACCTTGATCGCTATGTGGTTGAGAGGGACTCAATGGGTAATGTTATTTATATAGCCACCAAAGAGAGCATGAGCTACGCGGCTCTTGATAAGAACATGCAGTCTCTGGTGGATGTAAACCCCGACGACTCTATGGCAGAGGTAGACCTCTATACTGCTGTGTGTCGCGACGGGAATAAATGGAGGGTGTTCCAAGACATCAATGGAAACCCTATTCAAGATTCTGCTGGAACGTATCCACTAGATCAAAGCCCATTTATACCTTTGCGGTTCAGTAGAGTGGACGGGGAAGACTACGGCAGAGGCTACGTTGAGGAATACCTCGGGGACCTCCAATCTCTTGAAAGCCTTACAAGAGCGATTGTTGAGGGCTCGGCTGCTGCCGCAAAGGTTCTTTTTCTGGTTAATCCAAATGGAACGACCAGAGCCAGGACATTAGCAGAAAGTCCTAACGGGACCATTACTCAAGGTAATGCTGCTGATGTCTCTGTTCTCCAACTGAATAAGTTCAACGATTTCAGGGTGGCACAGGAAACAATTGCTGCCATCAAGGATCGCCTTGGACATAACTTCCTTCTGACTAGTGGGGTTGTAAGGAACGCAGAGCGAGTCACAGCGGAAGAAATAAGAATGCTTAGTATGGAGCTTGAGAGTTCCCTTGGTGGTCTTTACTCGCTTCTTTCTACGGAGCTTCAGCTTCCTCTTGTGAACAGACTGCTGTCCACCCTTACAAAGAAGAAGAAGCTACCCAAGCTACCCAAGGACATTGCTACTCCTGTGATTATTACTGGTGTAGAAGCACTTGGTAGGGGTAACGACCTACAGAAGCTCGATCTATTTCTTGCAGGAGCCGCTCAAGTTGTCGGGCCTGAAGCAGTAGCCCAGTATGTAAACGTGGGTGAATACTTCAAGAGAAGGGCCACATCTCTGGGCATCAAGACCGCTGCTTTGATTAAGTCACCTGAACAGCTCCAGATGGAAATGGAGATGGCACAACAAGCCCAGCAAGAGCAGATGCTTGCTAAAATGGGACCTGCCGCTATTAAAGCAGTCTCTGATAACACTCTCGAACAACAGAGAAACCAACCAACTGAGGAACAATAAAAGACATGGGAGAACTAGAACGAGTGGTGATTAACGAGCCCACGGAAACAGAGAACATTACGCTTGAACAACAAGCTGAGATGCAAGAAGCGGAGGCTACGGGCTCGTCTGTTGAGGAGCCACAAGAAGAGGATTCCCCAGTTGCTGAGGATCGTCCTGAGTGGCTTGACGAAAAGTTCAAGTCTCCAGAGGACATGGCTAAGGCTTACGCTGAATTGCAGAAGAAGCTGTCTTCAGCAGAAGAAAGCACTGAGGAAGCTAAAGACAATACTGTTGAAGGGGCACAGCAAGAAGTTATTGCTAACGCTACGCTGGAGTATGAGCAGACCGGTAAACTAAGTGAGGGCACTTACGAAGCTCTTGAGAACATTGGGCTCCCTCAATCTTATGTAGAGGAATACATACAAGGACAAGAGGCTTTGCGAACGGTCAGTATCACTGAGCTTCACAACTCTGTAGGTGGACAAGAAGAGTTTGACAACATGATTTCTTGGGCTTCTGAGTCGCTAGGTGAAGGTGAGTTTGATGTCTTTAATTCTATGGTTTCAACAGGCACTCCAGAGCAGAGGAGCATGGCCATTAAAGGACTACATGCTCGCTATAGTTTTGAGAGTAATTCACCGTCTCTTAAACAGGGGACCACTAGCGGAAATGCTGTGAAGCCCTTTTCATCTACTAAAGAACTTCAGAGAGCAATGAGTGATCGGCGCTACTCAGAGGTTCCCGCTTACCGTGAAGAGGTTGAGAAACGCCTCTCTGTGTCTTCTATCCTATAATACCCATGAACATTGTTACTTACCTTGTAGAAAACAAGGATGAACTTATTGCTATTGCTAGCTCTGTGGTGGCTCTTGCTTCCCTTATTGCTGCTATTACTCCTACCCCAAAAGATGACACTTGGGTGGGGAAGGCGTATAAGATTGTGGACTGGCTGGCGCTCAACGTCGGCAAGGCGAAAGACAAGCCGGGAGCGTAAAGTTGATAGCTTCAATAGTTAAGCTACTCCTTACGTTTCCTAAACTTGCTGATCTCTTTTTTGAGATCCAAGAGGCTTATGTTAAGAAGACTAAAATTGAGCGCCACAAGCGTTCTTCTGAGCTTATTGATGAGTGGGTGCGCGGCGACAGTAAAGCCGACAAGGCTCCCAGAGTTCATAGAGAAGCTCCAAGCCCACGCTTTTTCAGAGAGTGAACGTGTAACTATAGGAGAGATCCTGGACTACGTGAACAATCTGGAAAACGAATAAATACTTTTGTCTAATAAAGCTTAATCGCTAGTAGACCTATGCCCACTGAGGTGGATAACACAGGACGAACAAGATAAAGCCCAAGGACACCAACCAAACCAACAACAACTAAACCAAATCGAAAGGCTAATATATTATGGCTACTATTCCATCCATTCCGGGTGTAGCAGGCGCTGCCACCACTAGAGGCACTGCTGCTAATTCGGACAATGCGTTGTTCTTGAAGGTGTTTGCAGGTGAGATCCTGACCGCGTTCAACGAGAACAATATTATGAAAGACCTGACTACGGTGCGTTCCATCAGTTCAGGTAAATCGGCAAGCTTCCCAGTAACGGGGACCGCATCGGCTGGGTATCACACTCCCGGTGATTCTCTTATTACTGGAGACTACTTGTCACAAATCGACCACAACGAGAAGCAAATCTACATTGATAACCTTCTTGTTTCCTCCACGCTTATTGCGGAGATTGATGAGCTGCGTAACCACTACGATCTGCGCTCCATTTATTCTGCCGAGCTTGGTAAGGCGCTTGCTAAGGAGTGCGACCTGAACATCATTAAGACGTTCATCGCTGCTGCTCGGCAAACCGCTGAAGTTCCAGGAGGAGCGGGAAGCCGTATTGACGGGGATAGTCTTACTACAGCTCAGGCTATGGTAGACGCTCTGTATGCTGTCGCCGAGACGCTTGACGGGAAAGACGTTCCATCTGATGGGCGTTTTGCTGTAATGGCTCCTCAACAGTATTACAAGCTGCTTACTGGCGACAACGTAGCAATTAACAAGGACACTTCCAGCGGTAGCGCTGATGTTGCTAAGGGTGTCGTAATGGAAGTTGCTGGCATTCGTGTATACAAGAGTAACCACATCAGTGATGTTGACGCTCTTGGAGATCAAAGCGCTGCTGCTGCTCCCGGCGTAAACAACGATCCGTTTGATCAGCCAGATGACGCATCTGGAGCCCCTCACGGCTACAACGGAGACTTTAGCACGCTGTCTACGGCTACCAAGGGAACCGGCTTCATTGCTGGACACGGCTCTGCTGTCGGAACCGTCAAGCTTCTTGATCTTGCTACCGAAAGCGAATACCAGATCGAGCGCCAAGCTACCCTGTTTGCAGCCAAGTATGCAATGGGTCACGGTGTGCTTCGTCCTGAGTCCGCTGTCGAGGTCTACACCTCCTAATCAATCAGCTAACTAAACTTAGAGGCCCCCATAGGTTCAATCCCTGTGGGGGCTTCTTTTTCTTCTCATTTATTCTATGGCAACTCTCACTACTAAACTGGAAGCAGTAAATGCGATGCTGGGACACATTGGAGAAGCTCCTGTGAACAGTGTAGCCTCTACCGTTAACCTCCCAATTTCAGCTTCCACCGCTTTGTCTGTGCTGGACGAAGTCAATCGAGAGGTGCAGACCATGGGGTGGCATTTCAATACTACCAACAAATACACTCTTACTCCCTTAGCGGATAAGACAATTGAGCTTCCAGAAAACACGCTCCACGTAGACACAACAGACACCTCAAAGGACGTTGTGCAACGCGGGTTGAAGCTTTATGACCGCGAAAACAATACTAGTGAGTTTTCAGGATCTTTGGATGTAACTATTACGTTCCTACTAGACTGGGATGAACTGCACGAACACGCACGCAGGTATGTTGTCTTGCGGGCTTCCAGGATCTTTCAGTCACGCATGGTGGGCTCAAGAGAACTTGAGGCTCTGATTGCCAGAGACGAATTTATTGCCAAGTCGCAGCTTGAAGAGGTTGACTCTAGAGGTAGCGACAGGACGATATTTGACAACTACGATGTCTACACAGGCATTGGTATTAATCGCAACTACGACATCTAATTTTAGATATGCCTCTGATTAACACATCTGTTCCTAACCTTATTCAAGGGGTTAGCCAGCAACCTGACACACTTAAATATGATGGTCAGTGTCAGGAGCAGATTAACGCTCTTTCCTCTGTAACAGACGGGCTCCGCAAAAGGCCCAACACAAACCTTCTTAGACACGCTGACGCTGAGATTGGAGAGGACGCTTTTGTTCACTCAATTAACAGGAGTGAATCAGAGAAATATATTCTTATTATTACCAGCACTAAGTTGTTTGTCTATAACTTGGATGGCTCTGGTAATGTCAGCCTAAACGATGGGCTGAAGACCAGCTTAACTTTATCCAGCTACTTAAACACAATACCTGGATATGGCGCTGGATATTTAGTTAGCTCAAATCCCAGAAGGGACCTACGGGCGCTTACTGTAGGGGACACTACGTTTATTGTTAATAAAGCAGTGAACGTGCAGATGGACCCTGATAATACTTCGCCTGCTCTTAACGAAGACGAAGCGTTGATTTTTGTTAAGCAAGCGGGTTATGACAAGAAGTATGAGGTGTCTGTTTTAGGTAATCACGCAACTGATGAAACTAGAAGCGTAACTACTACAGATAGTGCTGACGGAGATCCAACAGATTCAACCGATCTGCCTGTTGATTCTGGAGTAATAGCTACTTCTCTTGGAAGTGAGTTAAATGGTGTAACAAACATTACAACCACAGTCGAAGGATCCACAATCAAACTAGTTAAGACCTCTTCAGATCCTTTTAACATTAAAACAAAGGACGGCTTTGCAGACAAAGGTCTTGGTGTTGTCTACAAAGTTGTAGATGACATTACTGATCTTCCTGTTGTAGCACCTGAAGGGTTTGAGATTAAAGTCCGAGGAGACGCAGAACTTAGCGAAGATGATTACTACCTGAAGTTTGAAACCAATGAAGGGCTTGCTCAAGGGACACTGGGACGCGGGGGATGGGTTGAAACCGTTAAACCCGGAGAAACAATTTCCTTAGACTCTAAGCGCATGCCGCATCGTCTAATCTCTGAAAACAGAAATTATTTTCGGCTACAGGCGGGGACTTCAGTTGGTGAAGTATGGGATACTAGAAAAGCCGGAGACATAATTTCAAACCCAAACCCTTCATTTGTAGGGACAGACCTTTCTCCTAGATATATAAGTAACTTGTTTTTCTATAAGAACCGTCTTGGGTTGCTGTCTAATGACAACGTGATTTTAAGTGAAGCAGGGCAGTATGGTAACTTCTTTAGAACTACCGTAACAACCCTACTAGACTCTGGTCCTATTGACGTTGGCGTTGCTTCGAGTAATGTTACTAACCTAGAGGCGGCGGTAGGCTTTCAAGAAAACCTTATTCTGTTTAGCAATAAGGGGCAGTTCGTTCTTAAAGGAGGCGATCTGCTTACACCTGAAACGGTGTCTATAAACCCTATTACAAACTTTGATCAGACTGTAGGTGTTAACCCAATTTCTCTGGGCTCTTTTATCTACTTTCCGTTTACCCGTGGGAACTTTTCAGGACTTAGAGAGTTTGCGGTGAGCGCTACAGGAGACACCTACACGGCTGAAGAGATTACCAGTCATGTTCCTGGATACATTCCAAAGAACATTATTGATATTGCTGGGTCATCTAACGAAGACATTATTGTAGTTCTTAGTAGCGACGAAAAAGACACGCTGTATATCTACAAGTATTTCTGGAGCGGAAACCAAAAAATTCTCAGCTCTTGGTGTAAGTTTACTTTGAGTGCGTGTGAGATCAGGGGCATAGAATTTATTGACTCTACTCTTTATATAGCTACTGACAGGACTTTTGGAAACCACTACACAGCAACAGGAGAAGGCTACCCTCCAACAATTACTGAAGGAAAAGACTTCATGCTGTTGAGCATGGTGTTTACTTCCGGTCTTCCAAAAGAAGAAGATAAGAGTGATGGCACTAACCTTGGCTTTGTCACGCACCTTGACTTTAGGGCTCCTAAGAAAATTCTAGCCTCACAAACAAGATTAACAGATCCAGACGACGCTGCTAATACCCACCTTGATTATTATCCAAACGAAGCTTTTGATTTCCCCACAGGGAGCACAAACCAAACAGGAGCAAGGCTCAAGGTAATTGATAGGGCTAATGGGACTGAGATTCCTTTTACTAGACCTACCGTTACTATAAACGGTGTGGAGCACATGACTACAACGGCTAACGAGCTTCAGTTTACCGCAACGTCAGCGGACAGGGAGGTGTTTGTTGGAGTCGAATACGACATGCAATACACGTTTTCTGAGCAGATATTCAAGACAGTGGCGGGGAGAGGTAAGTCGCCTACCAGATACACAAGAGCCAAGATTAAAAATGGCAACCTGTTCTTTGACAACACAGCTTTCTTTAAGGTAAAGGTAACTCCAGAAAACAGAGACACTTATACTAATGAGTATACTACTCAAACTGTAGGTGATTCTGAAGCTGATAGAGTAAACCTAGACTCAGGGGCTTTTAGTTTTCCTGTGTTTACCAAGCCAGAAAACACTACAATAACCATTGAAAATGGAACCCCATACCCAAGCACCTTTCAAGGAGCAGAGTTCGAGTCCTTTGCCCACGCCCGCTCAAACAGATACTCATGAGGTTTGCCACTACTACAAAACGGCTAAGATTGTTCTAGCTACAAAAGCTCACGTAGATCCAATAGTCGCTGATATGCGAGCTATGGATGCTTTAGAGGTTAAGTGTATAGGCTACACCCCAGAAAAAGCACTGCTTAGTGGGCTGGAAAACGACCAGTTTACTTTTAGCGTGTTGGACTTAGAGGACAACCCATTGGCCATGTTTGGTTCTGGGGGTGTTACTGGTGGGCCAGGATATTTGTGGCTGCTCGCTTCTGAGAGATTCAAACTAGCCAGAAAGGAATTTGTAAGAGTCTCTAGGTCATGGGTAGATACTGTAATCAGACCTTTTACTTTCTGTGGAAATGTAGTCCACAAGGAGAATAAGCAAGCAATTCGCTGGCTGAAGTTTTGCGGCGCTGTATTCATTAAAGAAATCAAACTAAACGATCAACCTTTTTACGAGTTCGTTATTATTAACAAATCTATATAATTATGTGTGCCCCCCTTGGTTTAATTGTTGGGATTGCCTCTGCTGGTCTATCCTACATCGGACAACGCCAAGCCGCTCAAGCGCAAGAGAAAGCTCAAGCGCAAGCAACAGAGCTAGAGCAGGCGAGGTATCGGCAACAACTAAACGCCGCTAGAGTTCAACAGGCTCAGGCCCGCGTAGCCACAGCACAGCGCATTGGGGCCGCATCCAGAGCTAATCAGCGAGCGATGGCTAGAGCCAAGGTAGCGGCTGGCGAGGCTGGAGTTACTGGACTTAGCGTGCAGGCGCTCATTGATTCCATGACAGGTGCCTTTGCTAGTAAGAGGTTCTCAGAGACTCAACGAGAAGGTATGCAAGATGTAAACAGGGATCTTGCCTTTGGGGATCTACAAATTAGAAGCCAACAGAACCTTCAAAGACTTAACCAACCAATTTCGCAGCCTAGCCTCCTCCAATCTGTTTTAACAGGAACGCAAGTGGGACTGTCTATGCAGTCAGTGGCTAACGAGTGGGACTTTGGAGGGTCTACTCCAAGAGGAGCTGATCCCGGTGTTTCTGGTAATATTTCCGCTAGACCGGGAATGGCTTCTACTTCCACTTCTTCTCCTTCGTCGTCGTCTTTTAGGGCTCCAGCGTCGGTCCCTTCTGGTAATTTTAACGTAACCAATACGTTAGACCCCCGCCTTCCTGCACCCCCTTCACTACCCGGCTGGACTGAAGTAGGAAATACGATGTGGTCAGATCCAGACGCTTTTGATCTGAGTGTTCCTAAATAGTGTAAGTAATTTAGTATCATGTCTCAAAGAAATAGAGTTCAAGTTGACTACAATCCTGGGCAGACAAGCCTAGAAGGAGCTGTAGGAGCTTCAGCAGGGAACTACCAAGTCTCTGTGGCTCCTACTCCAAAAACAAACGCGGCCCTTCAGTTTGCTTCCGTTATTAACCAGCTCCCCAATGTGGCTGGGCAGGCGACTAACTACATGAACAAAGTCGCACAGGAGAAGCTGTCTATGATGACTGAGGATGAGCTGTTGGAAGAACTAGCTGGAGGCGACAAGGACGCGCTTAACATCCTGCAATATAACAAGTCATACAATTATGGTCTGGTTGAGAAGAACTTCAAAAGGAATCTCGAAGGTTACCAAAAAAGATATGATGAACTAGCTGCACAGATAGAAAGCTATCCCGATCCAGAAGCTTTTGAGACAGCAATAGACAATCTTGAGCTTTCTATTGGGCAAGAAGTAATGAAGCAGACTGCCAACGACTACCAAAGAAAAGCGGGGCAGGCGTTGCTGTTTAATGCTATGCCAGCTCTCAAAGCTAAGTCACTGGTAAAGTATCAAGCATACAAGCAAGACGCTACTATTCAAATATCGGAAACAAAATGGCACGACGCTGTAGCAGGAGAAACAACTACAATGACTCCAATAGAAAGAGTTAGGCTAGGGCTTGATGGGTTTCTTGGTGATTTAAAACAGTTTTCAAACATTACACCCACACAAAGATCAAGGCTTGCAGAGCAGTTTGTATACAATGTAGTTGCCAGATATGAAGCCAACGGAATGGAAGGCCCAGCCATTTCTTTTTTAGATGCGGCATCTACTTATGAACTGTATCAGGGCGCAAAACTTGGCTCTATTGGGGATAATGCTGTTCAGTTTTCTAGACTAAAAGAGCGTCTTATGGATGTTGAAGAAGTAAAGGAAGAGACGCACCCCGCAAACAGGGCTAGGGTAATTAACTCCGCAAAGACAGCTTACAGAATTCTTCATGTTGGGGAAACAGACTCAGAGGGAATTTCTGTTGATATTGACGATCTGGTTAACGCTGTTTCTACCAACGAAAGCGCGGAGTGGAAACAGGCGGCAATGAGGGCTATTATAGAGCAAATTGATTTAACCAATCCTAGCGTTATTGAACGTAGTAGTAGCCTAGCCAGAGCGTTGGGGACCCTTAAAGGACAAACAAACAACGCAAGAACTAGAGACTTTCTTAACTCGGCTATTGGGGAGGTTGAAGACTCGCAAAGGCTTTACCTTGAAAAGCAGAATCTAGATCCAGAAGATACAGCAGAACTAGATGAAGTGGTTTCTGATTTTGTTACTCTAGATTCTTGGGCTGAAATTCCTGAAGATTGGGTTATACCAGCCACTGGAAAGAAAGTGTCAAGTGGAAGTGCTGTTGCTATTGAGTCTTTAAAAAAGGCCAGAGCTAAACTTCCCTGGCTTGTGGCAGACAAAAAAACTGATCCTCTTTTGGATTATTTTGGCACATTGGCTAAGACAATAAATAAAAACGACTTCGACGATTTTAGTTCTGTCGTTACTTCTAGGCTAATCAATCACCTTAGAAACACAGAAACAAACAAGAAGGCATGGGATGCTGCTAACGAAGACGTAGTAACATACAAAGATAATTTAGCAGCCAGTGCTAAAAATTTTATAGCAGAGCAAAAGAGAGAGTATGACTTAGACAAGGAATATGAAAACTTAACAGCTCGGCAAAATAGAATAGATAATGGCGTTTGGGATGTAACAGGCGTAGAATTTAAAGAGCTTGAGCAGGAGATAAACAACTCCGCAGAAAAAGGCGGTGCTTTTACTACCATAGGCCGGCTCTTTGGGGGAGGGGACGCTATTGAAGAAATTAAAAGTTTGAAAAGAAACTTTGAGTTTAATGTAGATACAGTAGTCGCTGATAGAGAAACTTTACTAAAAGCAGTAGAAAAAACTAAAGGGAAAGACAGGACCCTTGTATTAAACGCTTTGGCTTACAGTTTGCAAAAGTTTGGTTTTAGTTCTCTTGGAGATATAAACGAAAAACAACTAAGGACTTTAAGAGTGGCAGGAGGCAGAGGAGTTATTAGACCTAATGTACTTATTTCAAAAGTCCCTATTGGGGATGACTTTAAAGCAGAACTACAAGCAGCGCTGAACTTTAAACAAGGAACAATTAAGAAACCCAAGTCTAAAAAAAGTTACGATCTTGTAGTTGAAAAATTAAAAGCAGACGAAGTTGATGAGATTCAATTTTGGAAAGAATTACTCAAAAATAACTAAATGCCTGAAGAACCAGAATTCACTGAAGAAGAGCGTGATCTTCTGCTTAAACAATTTAACACAGAAAAGCGCGAGGCTGAAGAAACGCCTGTGATTACTGAAGAACAAAAAGCAGAAAAACTTCTCTACGGCCCCCCTTTAAAAAACTCACCCTCGTATTATGAGTATAATGGGATTGCTGATCCAAACAGCGGCGGTGAATACACTATAGAAAGAAAAGAAGCAGTAGATGCTAATGTTGCTTACTGGGTAAATAAAGCTATTGAGGACCAAGAAAACGAATTAACAATCCCAGAAAACGATTTTGTTAACGAACACGTTGTGCCTATGGCTTATCGAGTCGGCGCTCCTGTTGCTTACCCTGCTGTAGCTAGGGGAGCAGCCGCCGCCGCTAAGTGGTCTAGGCGTATGCAGGCTATTAAAAATGGGAAACTCCTGACTAGGAACGCAGGCAAAAGCCCTACACCTTGGACTATAGCTTCATTTGTAGCTGGGGAAATTACTTTTGGTATAGCTGGGGAATACGCCGCGCAAAAGCATCTCATTGCAAATGAGTATCAAGATGAGATTCAACCAGGTCATCTTGTGTCGGCTGGCGTTGTAAACAGTTTTACTCTCAGGGGACTAACAAAAGTAGGAGATATGCTTCCTCAGTGGCTTCGCGCTTACCCTGAAGGAACTAAAATGACGAAGTGGGCTAAAGCACTGAACACTACAAAAGTGTATGGGGGATACGCTATTAGGGGAGGAACAGTAGGAGCTGTGTCTGCTTCTATTGATCAGTCGTATGAAATACTTTCAGACGAAGAAAAGGCATTCCTTGAGGACTGGAACTGGGAATATTTTGGAAAGGCAGCCTTAGCAGGGGCTGGGGTAGATGCGTCACTCAATCTAACAGGCAGGGCCGCAAAAAAAGCAGCTACCTCTAAACTAGTTAGAAACTCCAAGACTTTTAAAAAGGGAGTCGCTCTTCACAATAAAGTTGTAGCTACCGCTAGGGAAAAAGAGATCAAGTCAATTAGGGCTGCTGTTACAAAGATGGACAAAAAAATAGCTCAAATTGAAAAAGAGCTAGGACCAACTTTATTTAAAGGGGGAGCGGATGAGACTAAAAAGCGCAATTTAATACAAAACAAATGGTTTGAAGCAACAGGGCAGCGCAACAAACTTAAAAAGCACCTAGAGGACGCAACAGATGTGTTTACTCAAACAGCAGTGCGGCTGAACGAACTTGAGACAATTGCGTTAAAAAAACTAAAAGAAGATACTTACAAACAATTTTTGGTTAGGCAGAAAAGAATTCCTCAGTTTGAAGATATACGTGGAATGCCTGTAAAGCCTAACATACAAGGCGAGCTTGTTCTTTACAAAGTAGAAGGCCAACAAGCAAAACCAGGACAAGTAATTCTTACTACACAACGACCTAAAAAGGGAAAGGCTACGGTTGTTAGTATACCCCAAGCTAATCTAAAGTTATTGGAACCAAAGGCCAATGGATCTGTAGTTTTTACTACACAGAAAAAACAATTTGAAGCTGCCTTAAATAAAACATCTGCGAGCACCAAAGTTGTGCTAGGAGCCGACCCCTCAAAAACAAAAATCACTCCAGAAGATAAATCAAATGTAGAAAGACTAATTCGCTCTAAAACAGCTAATACGTCTATTGACCCCGCACAACACGCGCAGGACGTTAAAAATCTACAAGAAATGGTAAAGTCAACTCTAGGTGATTCAGGCGACGTTGCGGTGCTACAGTCTGAAATTTACCAGAGATTTTTTCCATACGTTAAGCATCTTATTGAAAGACTTCCTAAGATTAAATCAGATGACAAGGCGGTTGATGATGTTCTAGATATTCTTAACAAGACAATGGAAATGGAGGCCGCCACTGGAGGAGTAGATTTTAAAACGGCTACATCGATGCTTGCGATGAAAGAAATGACTCCGCAAGAAGCTTTAAAATTTAACAAGCAGTTTAAAGGGCGAACTATAGGATTAAATTCATTAAGAAGACAAGCTGATCTTCAAGCGCTGAAAAAAGCAGTAGAAGATTTTAAAGCGACAAGAGACATGGGAGCAGTGGAGGAAGCGGCAGAGGCAGTAGCTGGGTCAAGTCGGCAGATTCAAAGACAAAACAAAGCTAAAGCAAAACAGGCCAAAAAGAACTTAGAAAATAAATACCAAGAGGTTGTTGCTAAAGTTGTTCGTTTACATAATGGGACTAAAGGACCACAAGAACTTACCCCTATTGACGCAATTGTAGATGGGGTTTTGCAAGCTAGAACAGCTTCTCTTTTAGCAGCCCCGGACACCGCATTACTAGGGACAGTAAACTATGTTATTCAGGGGCTTGTTGTTCAACCCGCTAAACAAACAGGTATAAATGTTGTTAAGGCGTTTGGATGGGGGAGCGAGCGGTTAAAAGACGCTTCTATAGGCCAAAGGCTGGCGTATGCTCTTACTGATACACCTTTGAATATAAGCAGAAATAATTACTACTTACAGCACATTTTAGCACTTACTACTGAAACAACTTCATTAAAAAACGCTTTGAATACTTTTAAAACAGAGGGGCGTTCTACTCTTCTTCCGCGAGCTTCTGGGTATCTTGATACCGCTGACCCTTCTCAAGTTCTATCAAGGAGAGAGCTTATCTACGGTAAAAGATTAGCAAGAAAAGAAGAGAGTCCTGGAGTTGGTGGGCTTTTATTCAAAAGAGCCCCTAAGTATCTTGCAGATGAAGTTAATTCCCTTATTAAAATTCCGGGAACGGTTTTGGGAGCGGCAGATGAGCCTTTCTTTTACGCGCTCACCAGAGCTAACCTAGCTACAGAAGCCCAACGATTAACTACTGAACTGAATATACCAAAAGCACAAAGAGCTAATTTCATTAAAGATTACGTTGAAAGGCAGTTTCTTAAAGAAGGTAAGCTGACCACAATAAACGAGTCAGCAGAAGCAATAAAAGCAGCAAATCAGGCTTTAAGGAGCATGGGACGCGGCCCTAAATACGGAGAAGAGGGTGTAGATTACAGATTAACAGCGTGGGAAAAATTAGCTAATGCTGGTGGAAAAAGTATGAATATAGAAGAAAGCTTAGTTAAGTCAGCTACGATGCGCGTGCTTTTTCCAGTGTTTGGTATTCCTGTAAGACTCTCAGGACAGAGTATAGACTTTTTGTTTTCGCCCGGAACCGCTTCTTTAGGGGTAGGAGCTAGAGTTGCCGGAGAAAAAGCAGGGCTAGGGCGTTTAGGGCCTTACCGCACTTCTCTTAATAAAGCAGATAAAAAGCTCAAAGAAGGTAACCAAACATTAGAACAATTAAAGCAAACAGGAACACCAGAACAGGTAAAACAAACTGAGCTATCTTTAGCCGCTGAAAGAAACAAGCTAAACCAAACGCTGGCGCTAAGAAACGAAGAGGTAGCTGGTAACGCTGGAAAAGCTGCGCTTGCTTTAGGAGTCTTTGCGATTGCGTGGCAACAGGCTGAAAACGCAGAAATAACAGGAACTGGATCTTTTCTCACAGCAGCACAAAAAAAAGCGCTGGGCTTTAAACCATTTAGATTTGGGGGGTCAGAAACGCAAATTGAAGGAGTAACTATCCCAACTGGAGAAGGAGGAAGTGATCTTCGTTACTCAGATAGAATTAAGATGGGAATAGCTTTTGCGGCTGATCTTAAATTGTGGACTGAAATGAAAAGCGCAGGGCTGCTTACAAAAGATAACCCACAAACTTTTGACCAGTTTATTGCGGGGTGGGTTACACCGGCTTTCCAAGAGCAAAACGTGGCTAACACGCTAAACGCTATAGCAGACATTGCAGTAGGTGCACCTGGAGAAAGAGAAGCAGCCATTCGCAGAACAGGCGCTAGTTTTACAATGGTTCCGTCTTTTTTCAGAAAGTATCAACAAATAGATGCACAGCAATACCAGCAAGACATTACGCAAGGGCCTATAATAAGTGCTTCATTTAAGTATGGAGCTGGGCTTGATACAGAAAACTACAAAAGAGATTTGTTTCTTAGAAAAGTAGAAAAAGAATCAATTACTCCGTTAGGCTTTTTGATCCGGTCGGCGTATAAGCAAGCGCCTAGCGCTGATGCTCTTACGGACATAGTAAGAAGGGATTCTCTTTTAGCTGATGGAGGGGCACTATCTAGGCAGGGGGGTAGAAAGACTATTAAGCAAGCTGTGCTTACTGATTTTATACAAGAAGGAGGCCAAGAAACTTTGTATCAAGTTTACGCAGACTTAGTAAACAATATTGAGCATCCTGACTACGGAGGTAAAACCCAAGAAGAAGCTTTGTTTGACTTAATTGACACAGCAGCTTGGAAGAAAAAGTATAACGATGGTTATTATACGCAAAGAGAAGAAGGAGAAGAGGGGCTACCTTTTAATGAGGGTATCAACGAAATTAACAAAGTTCGTCGCTCTTTCCTGAAACTAGCTGAAGAACAACTACTAGACGAATCCCAGCTAATAGGCGGCGCTTACAGAAACAAAAAAGAAGAGAACATTTATCAATTTCTTTACAACCTTAGAGAAGAATAATCCCAACCCCATAGACTACAATGCCCAACTCATACATTGAATACACATCAGGAATCTCAGGCACCTTATCCATTGCTGGGTTGAACTACATCTCAACTTCGCACCTTAAAGCTAAATCCAAGGCGACAGTTACTTCTGACTGGGAAGACGTTACTATTACATCTGTAAACGCCACTGCTTCTCCTCCTACAGTAACCATGTCACTGTCGGGGACCCCAGCCGTAGTAAGGATTTACAGGGACAGCGGGATGGAACCTATTGTGGACTTCCAGAGCGGCGTAAGGATTACTGAGAGCGACCTAGACACAGCGACTAGACAAGGACTGTTTGCCGCACAGGAAGTTCTAGAGAATGCACCAGCCAACGAACTGGCCAATCCTGGACCAGCGGGAGCCAATGGGGTTGGTATTTCCAGTATCGGCTCTAGCAAAACCAACGGGGTAACAACTGTTGTTATTACAAACACAGATGCCAGCACGCATTCCTTTTCCGTTTCTGATGGAGCCGCTGGGGCTGATGGAGCCGCCGGGAGCGACACGATCCCTGCTGGGGGTGTGCTTGAAACCTTTACGATGCCTTGTAATGGGCAGTCTATTACCGTTGGTAGCGGAACCTACACAATGCCAGATCAGGATGCGGCGTTAAACTTAACGACTACTTATCAAGACCTGTCAGCTAGCCAAATTGCTTACACCCCTCCAACTGGAACTCAGTTAGTTGTTTATGAGTTTCTTTTTAATGTGACACGCGGAGACGACAACCCAATAGGGCACTTTAAGCTCTTCTTAGATGGTGTGGAAGTTTCAGACAAAAGAACCACAGTATACAACGATGGGGGCGGGGGTATGCAAAGCTCTATTAAGTGGGGGTTCCAAGTTGGAGGTTCTGCTGATGCAGCTACTGGTAGAGTAGCTAGTTGGTCTTCCGCTAAAACCATTAAGGTCATGGCCCGTGACTATGGTGGCGACAACGAAGCCACTCTTTACAAGATAGCTCACTGGAAAGACACAGACGCATCCGACACAATAACAACCCCGTTTGTGCGCCCGCAGATATCAATCACCGCTATTAAAGCATAGGAGAGCCCGCAATGAACTCTGCTCACGTTCCCCCTGCTGTTGGAATAACCGGACTTCTTGGAACTATAACCCTGAGCGACATTAACACAGCAATTAGTATTTCAGTTGGTTTGGCTACTTTAAGCTACTTAGTAATCAAGATCCTAAAAGAACTTAAAAGTAAATGAGCACAAAGCCTACACAGGACAAACTACAGCAACTTCAGGACATCCTCATTGATGAATTCATCTTGAGAATCCAGAGCGGAGAAGCGGCCCCAGCAGACCTCAGTGCTGCTCGTCAGCTACTAAAGGACAACGGTATTAGTGCTATTGCTTCCGCTGAAAGTCCACTAGAAGAGCTGTGTAAGATCCTGCCATTCAATGAGGACGGAATAGACAAGGTGGTTGGAGAATAACCAAATACCCAAGAAACTTGCCGTGGACCTTCCAGACGAAATAAAGGACTTCAGGAACTTCCTGTTTCTTGTCTGGAAACAACTGAACCTCCCACAACCAACACCTATACAATATGAGATCGCGGATTACATGCAACACGGACCTAAACGAGCTGTCATCCAAGGATTTCGCGGAGTTGGTAAGTCTTGGATCTGTTCTGCTTTCGTCGTTCACCAACTGCTCCTCGATCCCAGCAAAAACATTCTTGTTGTCAGTGCTTCTAAAACTAGAGCAGACGATTTCAGCACCTTCACTCTCCGACTCATCCACGAAGCCCCATTCCTCCAACACCTCGCACCAGGAGACAAACAAAGGTTCAGTAAAATCTCTTTTGACGTTGGACCAGCTCCAGCAAGTCATGCCCCCTCCGTCAAGTCCCTCGGTATTACGTCTCAACTAACAGGCTCCCGAGCAGACATCATTGTTGCTGATGACGTAGAAGTCCCAAATAACTCAGCAACACAAATGATGCGCGACAAGCTCTCTGAGCAAGTCAAGGAGTTCGACGCAATCATTAAGCCCGACGAGGAATCCAAGATACTTTTCCTTGGGACCCCACAGTGCGAAGACACAGTTTACAGATCACTACAAGAAAGAGGCTACGATACAAAAATCTGGCCAGCTCAATACATCACACAAAGCAAAAACAACCTGACCTACAACGACAACGTAAGTCAGCTGTGCGTAGATACAGAAAAAGAAAACAAAACCACAGAACCCACAAGGTTCTCCGATATTGATCTCGCAGACAGAAAGGTGTCTTATGGTTCCGCTGGATTCGCCCTTCAGTTCATGCTGGATTCCAAACTGTCTGATGTAGAGAAGTATCCGCTCAAGATCAACGACCTCCTTGTGATGAGCCTAGACGACGAGTTGGCTCCCGAAAAGGTTGTGTGGGCCAACGACCCGTCTCTTGAGTGGGACTCAACAGTCCCCAACGTAGGGATGACTGGAGATCGCTTCCACAGACCCTTTAAGACCCTCGGGGACCACATACCATACACAGGGAGTGTAATGAGTATTGACCCAGCAGGCCGAGGAAAGGACGAAACAGGCTACGCAATCTGCAAGATGCTCAATGGGTTCCTTTATATCCCAGCAGCAGGAGGACTCCAAGGAGGATACAGCGAGGAAACCCTCAAGTATCTCTGTGTTTTGGCAAAAGAACACAATGTAAATACAATCATTGTGGAAAGTAACTTTGGTGACGGTATGTTTGTGGAGCTAATAAAGCCCCTGCTAACCAAAGTTCACCCTTGCACCATCGAAGAAGTCAGACACAGCACCCAAAAAGAACGAAGAATCATAGATACCCTGGAACCAGTGATGGCGGGCCACAAGCTCATCCTAGACCCAGAGGTCATCAAGAACGACTTCAGGACAGCTCAGGAATATCCCAACGAGTCTTCCCTCAAATACCAGCTAATCTACCAACTAAGCCGACTCACAAGGGCACGCGGAGCCATCACACACGATGACAGACTAGATGCCCTCAGTATCGCAGTGGCTTACTGGACCCAACAGATGGCTCAAGATGCAACAGACCGCATGGAGGCACGCAAAGAGGATCTTCTAAGAGAAGAACTCCAAAGGTTCCAAGATAGCTTCCATAGAGCCCGAGGATCGTCTGTGAGCGGTCCTAGCTGGCTCTGAGGGTCAGCACACCAGAGAGGCCCTAAAGCCTCTGAGAATCCAAATACGAAGCAGTATGCCCAAATTACCCCTTTATAGACCAAAAGAGATTTCCATAGGTGGACATGTGTTCTCCATCCAATACAAACAAATGGAGGATTTCGGTAGGATGGACATCGATAAAAGAACAATCCTCCTGAAAAAGAACATGGGTAGTGAGGAAACCTTCGACACTCTTTTGCATGAAGCTGTTCACGCCTGCCTGTCCCTCAGTGGGTTAGGCTACTTGATTAACAATGAAAACCTGGAAGAAGCCCTAGTCAGGGCCTTAGAAAACCTAATGATCCCTACCTTTAAGAGAGAACACCTCCATTACATTAAACAAACAGAGTAAATTTATTCGTAAAACCACCTGTTGCCATATACGGTTCTACCGGATAGCCCCCTATAAGTACACTAATAGTGCACAAAGAGGGAATGATAATCACTATCCATAGGATAAATAACCATAGTAAATAAAAGAAAGGGAGAGATATAGGGTTATTTATTATTAATTATACCTATAGGTGTTCCTATAGTATTCACATACAGTGGTGATTATAGGTGTTCCTATAGAACAAAACAAAAGAGACAGGTATTTTCCCTACCCCTTAAATATCAATCCACAACCCACCCCCATAGTGGTGGGACTTTTTGCCAACCAACAAAGACAACATTAATCATGGCTATTGAACGCTCAGGAGAAAAGTTCTCTGGATACAATAAACCAAAAAGAACTCCAGGACACTCCACCAAGTCCCACGCTGTGCTAGCCAAGGAAGGCGACAAGATCAAACTAATCAGGTTTGGCCAAAAAGGCGTAAAGGGAGCCGGTAAAAACCCAAAGACAGCCTCAGAAAAAGCCCGTAGAAAAAGCTTCAAGGCTCGTCACGCAAAGAACATAGCAAAGGGAAAGATGTCTGCCGCCTACTGGGCCAATAAAACAAAGTGGTAGGCCAACAATAAAGAGGGTTGACCAAAAGATTCTTGGTGCTAAATACAACTCAATAACCACATAGGACTCCCCAAGTCCCTACCGAGTAGGTTTTCTTTGTTTTCCCTGCCCGTGTAAACTTGGGGAGTCTTTATTTCTACTTATGTCTCAGAAGAAAAAGAAACCAAAACCAAAGCCCAAAACAACCAAAGTAAAGGGCTACTAGAAAACCATGAAAAAACTACAAACAATCGGAGCAGCCATCGGAACACTAGTTGTGTTCTCTGCTTGCTCCTCCCTGGATCTCGGTGGTGCAGTCCCTGTGCCCCTTACAGATCCCCCAAAAGACGTTGAGGCTTTCCTAGAGCTTCGTGCGCTTCCTCCTAAGTTCAATGTGGAACTCAATCTGGTTCCCAGTGAGCTGGCCGACTAAAGGGACTATTGGTGTCTAGGGGCTCTAGCTCTGGTATTACCAGAGAGACAGACAGGCATCCACCACTAGGGTCCCTAGCACCATCCCTTTTCAAATTTGGCATAAAAATCTGAAGGGGTATACGTATAGCAGCGCGCCGAAAATCCCCCCGATGGGCCCTCCCAGCTCGCATTTCTGGGCCTGATTGTCGCTTGATTGCCACCCCCCTTCCTCAATCCGCTAGCCTGTCAGGCTTCGCTTAGCACGTCAGGTGCTGAGGAGCGGTTGGACAGGGGTGTTCTTGTGTTCTCGCCTGTCATCACAATGTGCATCCACCCGTTTCTCTCTCACCT
>VTLG01009676.1_pt1 | contig 22234 bp, 19 predicted proteins | sample 4694571 | NCBI WGS metagenome assembly VTLG01 (sample SAMN12604809, study PRJNA352737) | marine metagenome | biome: ENVO:00000447; feature: ENVO:00000209|ENVO:00000569|ENVO:01000036; material: ENVO:00002151; isolation source: viral sequences binned using virsorter ... | reverse complement strand
TATGTACTGTTTGAGTCTCCATAGCAAGTTTAGAAGCTCTCTGTAAAGATCTTCTATCAGTCATCACTTTGTCAATATCTTTTTGGTCAACACGTAACCCAGTTTCTTTACTGACAAGATATTTTCCTGATGAATGCCATTTATAGCGACTAGCAGGTCTAATAGCTAGTTGGTCTCTGACTGCGCTGAAGGGTACTACTTTTTTAGTTTTAGTATCCCAGACAACCCATTTATCTTTAACTTGTTTTTTGATGTATCGACCTGAACCTTGAATTGGTTTACTCATCTCCTTTTTGCGCCTCCTTTCGCACGGTTACCTTTTGATGCACATAGTTTTGTTCTGTTACTACCTTTTTTAACGTGGCATACATCTTTACCACCTTTACCCATAATACCTTTCTTTCTACGCTTAGCTGCAAGTAACTTACGATACTGCCGCTTAGCTGCGGTACTATTGATTTTCTTTTGCTTTCGCTTTTGTTTCCTATAGGACTTACGTCCTTTCTTAGACTGGTAGTAACGTGAGGTTCGACCAGGCTTACGCGCTCGTTTTGGTGCCATATAGCCTCCTGTTTACTAGTTCAGGGTCAACTTTAGGTAGAATCTTATTTAATTTGTCTAGAGGGCTACCCTCATAAGCAACACCTGTGATGTCATTAGTTTTTAGCCAATCACAAGCTGCTTTTAAGTCTTGAGTAGTAGCCTCGCCACTACGGACTCTCTTGAGAAAGTCTTCAGTGACGAGGTTATGTAACTCATTAAACTTAGCTTCTGCGGCTTTTTTCATGGTTACTTACCATTTACCTGTCGTAAATCTCCTCTTCCATCTCTCAGGTGCACTCGTTACTCTATTCTTAAGGGAACCTAATAACGACTTTCTATTTTTTTTAGTATTAGGGTTGGGGTCGCCTACTTTCTGTTTAGTACCTGATCTAGGTGCTATAATTTTATTAGTTCTACCTGATACCCAAGTGCTATTTTTTCCTTCCCACTTAGTAGTACCTTTCTTCTTATTCTTTGTACGGAGATCAACTAAAGCCATTGTTATTTTCCTCCAGGGAATAGTGATTGTTTAATTAGTGCGACAGCTTTGTCGTCAAGGGTGTTCTCAGTGGATGATACCAAACCCTCAAGTAAATCTACAATTAGCTGCTTAACTGCAGTTGATTTAATGAAGGCGAATAGGATAGGTTTGATTAATACGATCATTTCTTAGTGGTGGTAGTAGTTTTCTTTGTTGTAGTTTTCTTAGCTTTCTCAGCTTCAATTGCTTTTAATGCAGCTTCTCTTTGAAAAGAAGAAACTTTGGATAGATCAATGTCAGTCATTTTACATGTTTCTTGAGTTTTATGCCATGGTTTCCACCAAGGTTTAGGTGGCGTCTTACAAGCAAGGACTTTAGCTTCTGCTTTTTTCCAAGTAGATATAGGTATTATATCACTACACATATGGTAGACCCGAGTTTTAGGAAGAATCATAAATCCTTTCTGTTGTAATTCGGCACATTTTAATGCTCGAACTAACTCGTAATCTAATTCCATTTTAGCTATCTGTCTAGAAGCTGCTGCTTTACAGCGTTCAACAAGAGAACCATCTAATGGTACCATGAAATTAATTTGACCACCCCAGTTTTCAGCGACAGTATAACTCTGTTGAGTCATAGTATCATCATAGGGGGTGGTATGATTGCCCATATAAAATGGGCTAAATGTCATTGTAGCTCCGTTACAACTTATGTTCGGTCCGATGATCTGACGCGAAGGGGCTCCATTATTCTGGAATTGGACGGCTTGATTTGTAACGTTTCCTGTAGCCGCTGCCACAGGGTTTGAAGTATTGTTGGTTTCTCCCTCTTCAGCATACGCTGGTCCTCCTATTGCGAGAATACTGATAATGATACCGTAGTAGACGAAGTATCGATTTCTCTGTCGATGCTTGTTACTTCGAGTACCTGACTGGCTGCTCTTGATATTACTTCTAGAGTAAAGTCTGAACCAGCTGTTGTCATGTTGAATACCGAATCTGAATCCGCTATTCCGCCTGAAGACGCTGAGGTGTGAGTGATATTGTCTCCTGACCATTTGTTTAATGCAGACCCATAAGTTGTTATAGTGATTTCTTCTACTATCTCTTGGGTCGTTGTCGTGGTGGAATTCATTGAGCCTTGGGTGAACTGAGGCGTAACTAATTCTGCTCTTGCTACCGAGGGGGATAACAGTGCTAAGAGTAAAAGCCATTTTTTCATTCTTCTTTTTTCTTAGCCATTGGACAGTTTATGGGTTTACCTTTATCATTCTTATTACCAGTGGTCAAGCCAAAAGTAGCTAAAGCTCCGGTAAAAACGGATGCTACAAAAGTTATGTCAGAATTTCCTGACTTCTTAATCATTGGTAATTCAACATAGTTTAGTGTTATGATAAAGCCAGACCAAACGACTACACCGAGCCGAACAAAAGTTCCAAGGATTTGGATCTGGGTTTCATTATCCTCCGCTGCATTCTTCAGCTTGTGGAGGAGATTTTTTCCTTCCTTTTTTTCTTCCATGCATCAACTCTGGATTGTAGTTGTTTTTGAACCTTCTTCTTGATTGGTTCAAATAAAGATTGAGTAATGGTAGTAGTTGTTACTGCAATAACAGCTGTTGTCACTGCAGTTACCACTACCGCTGTCTCAGGAATGGGCATCTTAATATCGATAACAGGTATCTTTAAAGTAGGTGCCTCTGGTTCTTCTGTTGTCTCCTCTGCCTCAGTCTCCTCAGGACGCTCTAGATCGGCTGGAGGGATCACCATAGGCTTATATGATGGTATCAATGCTTTAGGCTGCTTCAAATGGAGCATAGGCACGTCTAGAGGCTTAGGGAGATTAGGGACTGGGAGATATATAGACATTACTCTGGTTCTGTATCTTGTATGAACTTAAATAGTAAAACAATACTAAAGCCCATAATGTATGCCCAAGTAACGGCATAAAAAAAATCACTCATTAATCGCTGTCATCTCCTGTATCTTCTACTTCCTGCAGTTCTTGTAAAGTTTTCAATGAACCTTGAAGTTCTGTGAATCGTTGAATAGCAGCGTTTTTCTGCTCTAGTAATTTATTATGTGCTTCTACTACTTGTTGTAGTTCAGCTTGTACTTCTTCGATTTTTTCTTGAATTTGCATGGGTGTTATGCAGCTTCTAAGGCTGCGACTTTAGTTTCTAAGGTTTCGATTTTTGTAATAGCTTCTTTCAAAGCTGCGGTTAATAAAGGTATTAAATTAACTGGTTTTAATAATTGAGGATCTATTTCACCATTTGAGTCAACTGCATCTTTTTCGCCTACTACAGCTTGAGGTACAATTGATTGAACTTCATGAGCATAGAAACCCTCTACAGTTACATCAGTATTAACTTTCCATTTAAAGCTACAAGGTTTTAACTGTTTAACTCTTGTAATTCCATCTGTAATATCTGCTTGATCTTGCTTAAGTCTATAGTCTGATGCATCTGCAAAGTTTACATCACCGTCACTAACTACAATTTTTCCTGATAAACCATTGCCATTACCAAATGACATTAGTGATTCATTGGCACTAGTATGGGCTGTATAGCTTTGAACATAAGAACGTTTTGACGTACCACCAGTCCATTCTATATCCAGACCTCCGTTAGTTCCATTAACAGTGGAGAACTGACCTATACGTGTTATGTTAGAAGTTTGACGTATACGTTCTGCAGCATTGGTAGCTACTGAGAAAATATCACCATTATGGTTATATGAAATTCTTGCGACATCGTTATCACTAGCATCAGCCCAATTTATACAACCATAACCATCATTAGCACTCATTATGCTAATTCCAGTAGGAGAAGATGAGTTATAACCAACTACTAAGTCGTCAGCATCAGCATGAGCAGCACCTAAGTTAGAAGCACCGCTACCCATTATACTAACTTTACCAGCTGAGTTTATAACAAAGTCATTATCCCAAGAGCCTAATCCATAATTTTGGATATAGAGACCACCATTGGTAGCTGCGGCAAATCTCCACTTATCAGCATTATCATCACCTTCATCAGCGTATAAGTATAAATTACAATCTCCACCTTCGGCTCCATAAATTCTTATTCCATCTGACGTTGTCTTAAACGACATTGCGTTGTTGTAATATAACTGTACTTCGCCTTCATTTAAAATTCTGATTCCATCATTACCGTCATTAGGTTGTAGATAGATATGGGAATCTGCTGTACCAGAACCATAGATTCTTAAATGTCCTGTAGCATTTTTTATATAAGAATTCGATCCATCATGGTAGAGTGTTAGATCATCACCAGTACCATAACAACCTTTTACGTTATCGGTATATCTCCACTTTAAACCGTTGCTATCTGAATTATCTAACCAATAAGTATCTCCACCAGTACCATCAAATAAGAAGCCTGTAGCGGTAGTTTCTACTTTTTTTACATTATCATGATATAGCTGTATTGCTCCGTCATGCACACATTGAATGTGCATATCATTTGCTTCTTTATCTGTGATTTGAATAGTATCAGCTTGTATTCTTAATTCTCCAGTGCCAGAGTTTTCAATTCTACTTTGAGAACCTGTATGGTAGATCTGTAAATCATCACCAGCACCAACAGTTAACCTACCAGAATCACTAACAAGTGATACGTATCCAGCTGATGTTATTCTTAGACGTTCAGTAGAAGAACCTCCAGATGGTGTTGTTTTAAATAGTAAAGCGTCACCTGCTGTCTGGGATTCATAAATAGAAGTAGTACCTGTATGAGTAAAATTAACTCCAGCAGTACCTCCCATTTGGAGATTACCTGTTACTTTAGCTCCTAAACTCGTTGTCTCGAACCTCTTACTGTTATTATGGTATAATTCTACGCTTGCACCACCTGTAGCTTTAATATTGGTTTCATAAGAAGACCCATTAGAAAGGTCTTGCAGGTACCATGAACCGTCTGTACTACCTAATATTTTATAGGTATCTGCGCTGTCATCAGCTTCATCAGCTTGTAAAAGAATTTGAGCATCTTTAGCTTCGAATCCTTTAATTAAAACTGTGGAAGCATTAGCAGTATTTGGTGCTGTAACTATGAGTCCGTATGGATCAGTTTTTAAAGCTAAAACATTATCATGGTAGAGCTCAATAGCCCCACCATTAGTAGCTTCTAAGTAAGATTCATCATCAGCTTCATTTCTAAGTTCTAACTTATTACTTCGTATCCTTAAGTCACCATTAGTATTATGAATATGAGAATGATTACTTGTATGCTGAATTCTTAAATCATTATCGGTACCCCACTGAGCTTTAACATCATCGTTAAAGTCTACACCTGTAGCTCCGCCTACTCCAGCAGGAACATCAGCCCATGTAAGACCGCCTGTATTACCAGATTGTTTCTGCAAGTACTGTCCGTTAGTACCTGCGTTACTGATTTGTATTTTAGCTTCGTTGACAGCTTCATTAGCTAGGTCAGCATTAGCTATTGTGGTATCTTTAATACCACCTGTTGAAATTTGTGTTAATGCCATAATTTATGCTGCCTCCAGTGTAGCGATTCGTGCTGCCAGAGCATCGTTTTTAGTTGATAATTCTTTAATAGCATTTAACATATGCCAGAATAATTCATCGTCTTGAACTGTTTTAGCTCCAAAGTCATCAGTTTTTACACAGTTAGGTGCAACTGACTCCAACTCCTGTGCAATAACACCAAGTTGTGTTCCAGTTTTACCTTGACCTATGACAACATTATGAGCGATAGTTCCAGAGTTAAAGGAGCTTACATCAATAGTATCATCAGCAGTTTTAGGTGTAGTTACAGTACCTTCAGAATCTGTATTATATTGCTTATATTTAAAGTTACGGACTCTTACATTGTTAATAATATCAAGTCCTACATTGTTATCTACAATATCTTTTTTTAGTCGTTGATCAGAGGTTGTTGCCCAATGAGAGTCATTGTCTCCATTGAAGCATTGACCAGTATCATTACCATAAATCCAGCAACCATTATTACCTGCTGATTGATTATTTCTTGCAATATATAGAATAGTATCTTGATCTGTAGCATTGGTTTTACCAGCTTGTCTACCAACAAATACACCACCATTTGCAGTGTAATCATTACCAGCTTGATACCCTATGGCTGTAGCTTCTGTTCCACTTACAGTTGAGTTTAAACATTCAGCACCTACAGCAGTGTTTTTACCGTTTGTTTCATGGTTATAAAGTGCATTATAACCCACTGCAGTATTATCACTAGCTGTTTCTTTATATGATGCTCCATATCCCAAAGCAGTATTCTTTTGTCCGGTAGTAACTGTGGCTAAAGCCTCTGCTCCAACAGCAACGTTTTTAACACCTTCAGTGACATTTTGTAGCGCTCCAGCACCTACAGCTACTCCGTCGTCAGCAGTAGTTAAATCTTCCATTGCTTTATAACCGACTGCAACGTTACTAGTTGCTCCAGATACCATAGTTGCTAGTGCTCTATACCCAACAGCAGTTGTATATCCTTGGGAAACACAAGACAGCAAGGCTTGACTGCCAACCGCAGTATTTCCAGTTGCTCCGTCAATAGCATACCCAGCTCGATAACCTACACAAGTATTTTCATCTCCATCGTCTATTTGTGCTCCAGCTTCACGACCTAAACCAGTATTCTTACTACCTGTACCTACGCTACCTAAAGTACTTTTACCCAAAGCTGTGTTATCATCTCCGGTAGTACAAGTATATAAAGCAGAATTACCTACTGCAGTATTATTATATCCACCATTTTCGCAATTTCTTAAAGCACCATAACCTATAGCTGTTTGTCCATCTGAGTTAGTAGATGTTGCTAAAGCTAAGTGACCTACAGCTGTATTATAATCTCCAGTTTCAATTTCTGCTCCAGCATCTTTACCAATAAGAGTATTGCTATTTGCATCAGTTCCAGTGAAATCTGCACCAGCACCATCACCAGCAACAGTGTTATTCTGTGCATCACTAGTTACACCACCACCAGGAGCACTACCTGTAACGGTTAAGTCACCTGTAATAGTTACACCAGCTGATGTAGTTTCGCATTTTTTAACGTTATTATGATAGAGTTCTACCCCTGCACCGCCTGTAACCTTGATATTGGTTTCATAAGAAGATCCATTAGAAAGGTCTTGTATATAAAATGAGCCATCTGTACTGCCTAATATTTTATAGACATCTGGACCATCATCAGCTTCGTCAGCTTGTAAAATAAGTTGAGCATTTTTAGCTTCAAATCCTTTAATTAAAACTGTAGAAGCATTAGAAGTAGTTGGCGCTGTAACTATGATTCCGTATGGGTCAGTTTTAAGAGATATAGAATTATCATGGTATAGTTCTATAGCTCCATCTTTTATACATTTAATAGCATCTTCACTGCTATTAAGTTTCATATTAATGCCACCGTTATTAGCGACAATAATATCTAAATCACCAGTCAAATTAACAATACTAGATTTATCAGTTCCGCTAGTATCGTGTTGGATTTGTAGATCTGCTCCATCACCAAATGTAGCTTTAGCCAAATCACTAAATTCTAGTGCATTATCTGATCTATCAAACGTTATATCTCTACCAGCTGTAGCTCCGTCAAACTTGACATCTTTTATGAACTCAACGCCAGTACTTGTCCAGTAAGTAGCATGATTTCCATCAAAACCTAGTTCTAAACGGTCATTAGCGTCATCTAGATATATAGCTCGAGCACCAGTATCATGGCTCACAAGTTGGAACGAATCGGCTGTTATATCAACTCTTCCAGATGGTGCTATTATATGACCTTGAGTTCCATTCCAGAACATTTCTAGATCATTTCCAGTACCAAATCTAACTTTTACATCATCGTTATAATCTGTACCTGTAGCACCACCTACAGAAGCATCAGCCCAAGTCAATCCACCAGTGTTACCAGACTGAGCTGATAAGAATTGTCCATTCGTTGGATTGTTAGATATTTGTAGCTTAGCTTCATTTACTGATTGATCTCCAAGTTTATCTTGTATGACTGCACCATTCTGAAGAACAGCTGAAGAAACAGTATTATTACTTGGTGTACCAATACTTACTGCTGATCCGACGGTGACGATAAAATAATCGCTGCCAGAAGCAGGAGCGTCACTGAGAAGAATAGAAGTGCCATCAATAGCAAATCCCTCGCTTGGTTTTGAAGTTCCACTGTTAGGTTTCTGAATGACTCCATTGATAGAAACAATGTGTTGTTGAGCATCAGAACCTGCGTTTGATAATACAAATCTCCAAGCTGATCCATCGAATGTTGCACTATTACCACCTGTACCTGAATAACTTGATATAGTATTTATATAGAAGTTACCACTAGAGGCTACTTCTTCAAATGCAGAACCATTATATACTTTTAATTTGTCTGTTGATGTATCCCACCAAAGGTCACCGTCATCTAAATCAGTATTAGGTGCACTACCAGCTACTTTATATCTTTCTGCAAAGTCGTTTATATCACCACTTAAGCTAAGTAGATCAGCTTCTTTAAGTGTTGCTTTGTGGTAGTTATATATCTGACCAGATCCAGTAGAACTAACCATCATTGCTACACCAGCATCAACAGTAGTACTATTGAACTGAGAGTTGATACCATTAATAGTTACTGTTGAAGCACCTACAGTTCTACCTGTAGTACTAGTACCAGAACCGTTAACAACAAGTCCACCAGCATCTGCAATACTGATTACAACACCAGCTGCGGGTTGTGTATTAGGGAATGCAGCATCTGTTGCAATAACTTCAAGTCCACCTAAGGGAGCAATTTGAGCAGCAACATACTCAACGACAGCTCCACTTGTTGGGAACTTAGCATCATCATCTGTAATAGTTGTTTGCTTTGCTAGACCATCAATTTGGTTAAGATCAGCAATATCTGATGTTAAAGCTGTACCACCAGCAAGTTTAGAAGCAGTACCTGACTGCATACCAGCAAGTGTTTTAAGTTCAGCATCAGCAAGTTCATTTACACCTATAGAGTCATTAGCAAGTGTTGTACCACCTATAACAGTTAAGGTACCTTGTATAGTTGTATTACCATTATCAGAGTCTACACTAAACTTGGCTTCATTAGCTGCATTTCTAACATAAAATGCTTTGTTATCTGCTTTAATTTGTATATCTGAATCAAATGTTGCAGATCCTGTTACATCTAGTGTACCAGCTATATCTATATTAGTATCTAATTTACCACTCGTTACTGCATTATTAGCTATATGAATTGCATCTATACTTCCGTCTACATACTGATCACTGTCAACTGAATTCGCTGACATGTGAGCTAGATCTATACTTCCATCTACGTATTGATCACTATCAACTGAGTTAGCGGACATATGCTCAAGATCTATTGAACCTGCTGCATAGTGTTCAGAGTCAATAGAATTATCTGAGATATTAGTACCGTCAACAGCGTCTAATCCTATTTTAGAGTGTGTTACCTGCTCATTAGCGATTTCATTGGAAGTAACTGCATTAGCTCCAAGTTCAGAAGTTCCTACAGAATTAGCTGATATATGTTCAGCACCGATAGCATTGTCCGATATTTTACTACCATCAACTGCATCAGATCCAATCTCAGCATTACCGATAGAACCATTAGATAATACTACATCACCAACAACTGTTAAGCTACCTTGAATAGTCGTATTACCAGTACTACTAGCTACATGGAACTTAGATTCATTAGCTGCGTTTCTAACATAAAAGTTCTTACTATCTGCTTTAAGCGTTACATCATTAACAGCTGTTGTAGCACCGTTTAGAGTTGTAGTACCATCAACTACTAATGTACTATCTAATTTAGTCGCACCAGTTACATCTAATGTACCTGCTATATCTATATTAGTATCTAATTTAGCAGAAGTTACAGCATCATCTTTTATTTTAGCAGTGATGATAGCATCGTTTCTAATATCTGCTGTTTGTACTTCTTGGTCCTTCGATTCAAATACAGCATATAAAGCTTGTTTTGAATTATTGTTTAAATCACCAGCTTTAACTGAAGCACCAGCTACATAAGTTGCTTTAGGATCATATTCACCTACTGATCCTGTTGTGATATCTGTATCACGGTAGATACGTATAGTTCTACCACTCTTAGGAGCACCGCTTGATTCACAGACATTACTGTTAACACCTGTGTTATTGAAAGTTACTGTACCAGCTGCTGTGCTATAGTCTGGTATAGTGAAGTTTGTTACATTTACAAAGAGACCAGTTGAGTCCGTAACTTCAACTTTAACATCTGCAACTTGATAAGATTGGAATGTGTAAGCCCACGTAAGATCGGTTCCGTTAACACCGTCGCCGGTCCCTACATATTCTCTTGAGGTTGTTGTACTTGCCATAATTATTTATACATAGAGAGGATTGGTGTCACATTACGAGATTGCTTTTCAATCTTATATTGTTTAATCTTTGCACGCTTCTCAGCTTCTATTAGTTCTTGTACCTCAGGCTCTAGATGTATAGCAGCCCAAGCTTTTGCACGAGCATCTTCGAAAGCATTGTGTATTAACTGATTATGTTTGTATGTTGTAGCATCTTGATCTCTCATGCCAGATCTAATATGACCCTGCATGACTTGAAGTGAATGCTGAACATCAGGTCTTTCAGATAATTTATCAAGTTTTCTTTCTAAGTTTTGTTTACCGATAGCTTGTTGGAACATAGATCTAATCTTTGGAGAATCTGATAAGTCGTGACCATCGGGTGAATAGTATGTGGACATCCTCATATCGTAACCACTGTTAAAGAGTAGTTGTCTGCCTGGACCTTGGTCTAGGTTAAACTGGACTGGACTGAACATATTAAATGCTCTAGTCATGAAGTCGTGATCTTTAATTGGTCTACCGTTAAGCATGTCATATTTGATTGGAAGATCCTCACCTGGAAGATTTTCACTGATTTTATTGCGATTTCTAATTGCTTGGTCTATACCTGAACCCAGTTCACGCATATGAGGAGTGAATAAATTACCGAGTTCATTACGTAACCCAGCTAATGGTACTGTATTATTCATTAAGCCTGCGACAATACGTTCGGTCTGACCTCTACGTCCCGCGAACAAATCGACAAACTGTTGTAAACCAGCCATATAGGACTTACTAGCAACACCTTGTCCAACGACTAGTGCCGTTGATAGAAGCTGTTTCTCTGTCCATTCATCTCCTAATAATTGACCATGATCACCAACATCAGCAATAGTTGAAAGGATTTGGTTAAATGGTTCCATAGAATCATACTTAACCCATACATCCCCTAACTTAATACTACGTGGCTGCCAACCTGAATCAATCCACATCTGACGTTTCTGTCTGTCTGTTGGACCATTACCAGTTATGTTACCACTCATATATGACCAAGAAGCCATACTAATAATACCAGTACCTATAGCTAACCTACCTTGTTGCAAAGCCTTGGCGTTTGCTAACTCTTCAGCAGTGTTGATACCGTACTTAGCTACAGCTTTTAAATTATCGGGTTTAGCAAAAGCAATATCATTAAATTCTTTAACCAGGAAATTAAAACCTGGAGTATGCTTGGCTGTGAGAGCCAGACCATTAACACCTGTCCTAGCGAATAGGAAGAATGGTTTAGCCCAAGGTGCAGCTTCAAATACATCGTTTAATCCTTTTGAGAATCCCGTTAAGTCTTGTGTCAGTGTTACTTCGCGTTTAGCGAATTGAACAGCTTCATCTAATATATTACCGTTTGCGTCGAAGATCTCACCATAGAACTTATTATCATAAGTACGTAATAAGTCAGGTGTAATATCACTTATAGTCCCCTTACCTTGTAAATCTAATGCATAACGCATCGACTTCTCTCTAGCTTTAGCTCTACCTAATAGATACGTAAACGCATCGTCAGTGGCAGCCATTAGCTTAGTAGAGTAAGTTAGGAAGTTACTATCATTAGCAGCTCTTGCAGTGTTAGCAATTTTAAATGCTACTTGATCACCTACAGTAGCCCTATCACTTTCAGCAAAGTTTCTTAAAAGTTCCCATTTCTCATCACCTCTACCTATTTCAGCATACCGAGTTTTGATTGTAGAGATATCACCACTCCAATAAGAGTTAAGCTTTGTCTTAAATAAATCGAAACTTTCAGGGATTGCTTGCATCATAGCATTCAAAGAAGACATACTAGCTTTAATAGTAGCACTGTCTCCAGTGAAAGGATACCTCAGTGAGGCTCCTATGGCTGTTGAGAGGGGTCGTAAGAACGTTGCGGTGCTTGTACCCATAATCGCTCTCATCGGTGTCTTAGGACCGCTTAGAACGCTATGTACCATAACACCTTGAAGCTCCTTAACTGCAGCTCCTGTTCTTATTTTACCATTAATCTCTCCACCTTTAAGCATTGATCTAGCCCATGCGTCAAAGTCTTCTAGACTATTGACATCTTTCATGGTTGAGAATACTTCGAAGAGTGCTTTAGTTAGATCATCATCTCCCTTCTTGGTGGATAGTTGGAGTATAGTTTTGATAGATTCTCTAGATGCTGCCATCTCTTGCGCTAAGGTTTCCTTAACAAACTGTTGTTTCTTCTTACCTTCAAGACCTAAATCTCTCAGTTTCTTAGATGATAGTATCTTAGACCTCTTAACCTCTGTTAAACCTACTAAGATTTTATCTATAATCGCTGAAGCAGGTCCATCTATATCACCTAAGTCTGCTATATCTGCTATTTCTCTACCTGCTATACCTAAATCTCTTATTTCTTTAATCAATGAGCCGATAACTAAGTCAGCTGCTACTACATGTTTAGACTGCCAGTTTCTCATACCTTCTACGGTATCGAATTCTTGAGCAAATTCACTCCAGTATTCTGCAGCTGTACCTTCAATAGGATTACGTCCTTGTAGAGTTCTAGCAGCCATTTCAAATGACTCATCAAACTCCTCTTCCATGGTACTTAAACCAGATTTAATCCTACGTTGAGCGGCTTGGTAGCTATCAGAACTAAGAAGTTCTTTAGCTATTTCATCTAGTTCCTTACCATCTAAGTCCCAGCGTCTCAGTTGAACAGGTGTAGTGAGTGAACCTATTGATCCATCTTCAGCACCCCACTCTTTATTAACTCTTTTATTGAGCTGGATAGTCTCATCTATTGATGTTTTAGATGTAGGAGCTGCTTGCCATGATTCAGAAGGGTTCTTGTATGCACCATATTCAGGGCTTTTGAGCTGTTCTTTACCCATCTCAAGCTTCTGATCAGCTACACTTTTATTACGTGCTTTGATTTTATTGATTACTTTAGTTTTTCCCTTACCTAATACACGGAATACACCATCGGCTATAGTACCGATTCCCATACCTTCTACTATATTCTTCAGTTTATAAACGACGGGATGGTCATCATCATTGGTACTAATGGGTGTATCTATGAATCCATAACGGTCACGTAGCGTACCTAATGCATTATCTTTATCTGATTGCTCTGATACTAAGTCAGATACAGCACCAACGGCTGCAGCTCTTACCCAGTTATTAGATAATGCTCTTACACCCCACGCTGCTGCACCTGTAGTAGCACCAGCTGCGGCACCTAACGGCGATGCTGCTATTGCAGCTGTAGTTCCAGCGGCTAATACACCAAAGTGTATACCATTTTTAATTAAATCACCCCACCATGTCTTAGTTTCGATAGGGTTGTCATAGTCAACAAAAGGATTCCAATCAGGACGATAGTTCTTTACACCTACCTCTGCCATTTCTCCTGATAACGCATCAATAGTACGCTCAGGGAAGGTTACTACAGAGCCTGCAGCAGATGTCACACCGCCTGTTACAGCAGATTGTAACTCTTTAGCTACTGCACCAATACCCCATTTCTTGGCATTCCTTGGATCTTGTTGTTCAGCTAAGGCTTGTGCCTCAACATCTTGTTCTTCTTTGGCAACAATAGCTGCTGCTTCATCACCTTTTTTACGGTCCTCTCTAGATTGAGTAACAAAGTCAGCTTGGGCGGCAGCTGTATCTGTATCAATTTTAGATGGATCGATGCCTATTGGATATTCGGGCATTGTTTTACCATAGTAAATTAATGTAAATCACGACTAACTAAGTTTTCTAGTTTATTCCAATCGGAAGGAGCTGTGCCAGCTATTGATGACATCTGTTCTCTATCTTCTGGTGATAACCGTTCTATCTCATTGGTTCCGTAGAACCCTGTTAAATCGTTTCTATGTTTTATTGCGACCATAGCTGTATAAGCAGCTAAAGTATCTTGGGTTTCTTCATTTAATATATCATCTATTCCTAGACCACTTGCCTCTACAGCTCGCATAAATTGTACGGGTGACATTGCATAAGCAGTTAAGTTACCATGACCTGTTGCCATAAGTTCTAATGCTTCACCAATAGTATGTTCTGTAAGTGGTTTCTCTAAATGAGCGTCCCCACCGGTAGGACTAAGGATATAATCATACCCACCATTCCTCATGGCTGCACCATCCTTAACATTATCTAGGAACCAATTAATATCTTTCGATTCTTTAATTACTTTATTAAGTCCAGCTGGACCTTTACTTACTTCATTTATCTGTCTAGCTGAGAGTGCCTTCTCCATGTCTTTTGTGACTTTTGGATCATCAGCATCAGTAATCTCTGATTCACCTTCAGCTCTTAAGCCAGCATTGACTTGAGCTAGTGTAACCTTCCAGGGATCTAATGGCTTAGCACCAGGTCTAGTTGACCTACGTGATATGTCATAGAATATAGGAGGTATAGGACCTTCTCCTCTGATAGCTTTTAAACCATCTTTAAGATCTTGAGATGTCACAGCAGGTAGTACTGCTTCATTTATGATGCCTGGGTTCTTACTTATAGCATCATAAGTTTTAGATACATTAATAGAGGTTGCATCGTTAATTGGGGTTGCTTCATACTTCTCCCATCGACCATCTCGTATACCTTGTAATGTTGACTCCCATGCTTTTGAATAAGCACCTTCTTTATTATCAGGATTCTCTGCTATGAACCTAGAATATTCTTTATTAAAGTGTGTGGTAGCTCCACGTACAGCATAGTTATATTTAGAACTCTTTGTCTTCTCAGCATCCATCTCTCTCAACTTCTCACCAACATGAGTCTCAATATCTTCATCTCTCATATCTCTTTGACCTTTATCTAGAGCTGAAAGATTAGATATTTTCAGTTGTTGAATCAGTTGTAGTTTCATTGCTGAGTCACTTATACCTGCTAGTTCAGATTGATCTATTGGTATTAAGTTAGAAGCTCTTTCAATTATTCTTTCTTTAATAGCTTCGTCTTGCTCATCTTGTAAGGTACGATACTTTGTTAATCCTTCAGGCTTAGCTCTTCCTCTCCATTGTGGATTAGAATTGAACTCTTCTTCTAGTTCATCAAGTTGATCGTTAGTTACTGGACCTTCCTGATTCATTAATTCTTGTTCTTTATCTAACCACCACTTTGCTACGTCAGTATTTAATTCACCATTCCTTGCTTCTATCTCAGCTGTAGCAGCTTTAACTCCTGCAGCTACTAGTCGCATATGATCCTTCTTAAAATACTTCTTAACTTGTTGACGTGAGCCATCATCAGCAGTGAACCAAGAATTACCTAGCTTCCGAATGTCAGTCATCTTAAGCGTACCAGCTTGCGTCGCAGCAATAGCTACGTCATATACCTCCGCTCTAGTCTGACCTTTGTCACCACCTTCTCCACCATACCATCCTCTAGTTTTCTTGATGTGTTGTGTGAATGGGTTGAGTGTTTCATCTTCTATAGAATTTGAGAATGTACCAGTTTGAATAACCTTAACTAATTCATTCTGTAAGTTATCTTCTGTAATAGATTTGACAGCAGTTCTTTGAGCACTGATCCATTGATCACGATGATACTTCTCCGCTGCCCTCATATTCTTATGGAGATACCTACGGCGTTGACTGCCTGACGTACCGTCCATCGCATCCTCAAACCATATATTACGTATGAGTCTTTCGGCTGCTAAATATTCTGAAAGTGTTTTAGCTGAGTCACGGGTAAATGTTGAACCATCAGCACGTTCCAAAGTTACATTAGCACCAGCAATAGTTGTCCACTCTGGGATCATCTCTGCTTTACCCATCAATCTTTTTCTTACATTAGCTTCTTCTGTATCAGCACCTGCTAATGCTTGTGCAATGATAACGTTACCACCAGGTTCAGATTCAGTTCTAACACCTGTTAATTCTTGGGCTCGTAGTGCATCTTCATACTGATCTGCATTGTCAAATCTATCTTCACCATGTTTGATTCTATATTCTGTATCGCTAAGGTTTCCGTCCTGTTCATATAGTTCAGACTCTGCCTCAGCATCTAATCGTCTTTGTCTATCTTTTTGTATTTGACCATATTGAGCTAGTAGTGGTCCTAAGTCATCAATGAGCCTAGCGTTAGATTGTCTATGTACAGCATCAGCTTGTATTAACCCAGCCATGTAAGCACCTGATTCAGATGCTTGAGACATGACTTGATTGTTAGCTTGTGATACGTCAGCTGTGTATTGTGTTGGTTGATTAAATAATGCCATTAGGTTACTTCCATGCGTTACTGCCTAACATTTCTTCTAAACCTCCTGCAAAGGTTCCTTTCTCTTCTAAACCTGAAGCGAAAGCAGCGCCACCTGCGTAAACCTTAGCAGCTGTCTTAGCCATATTGAATGCAGCGACACCCCAATTAGTACCTCTAGTACCAGCAAGACCCATCTGTGCAGGACGTATGCCTAGTTTATCTCTAGCTGCCATCATTGAGTTCTGTTGGTTTACAGCGTTTCTATGTAACTGACCATGATAAGCAGCTCCAAATGATTCTCTTAAACCATGTTCAATGTCTTGTCTCTTAGCTAGTAGTGCCATGTAATTTGCAGTCCTACCTCGTTCAGCAGTACGTGATCCCTCACCTGTAGGTCCAGTTCTAGCTGCTTCAGTTCTAGCAAATGCTTCAAACCCTTGAAATGCAGCGTACTGATTCTGAAGAGCTTGTGAATGAACATTGCTATCAGCTATACTTCTATCAGTAACAGCACCCCATTTAGCTTGATGGAAGGCTGCACCCCTGTTTTTATAACTAACGTTACGACCTAAAGCTTTAGCATATCTTGCTGCATTAGCTTTCTTAACTGCCGCATTGTATTTCGACGTTGCGGGGTCGAACATATTTTGAATCCAGCTCATTTGTAAAATTTAATAAAGGGTAAGTTATTAGGTCCGTGAAAAATTTCTTCCAAAAATTCAAAGCCTAAAAATTTGAGCAGTTTTAAATGTACAGTATTACGTTTATCAATTATATTCCAGAGTCTCTTATCAGAATGTCTTTCAACATACCTCTTAGATTCTCTAGCAAATGTTAATGGGTAATCGTAAATTGCATTTGTTGTTAACATCCATATACATCCGTCGTCTTCGACTCCAGCCATACCGGCAGTCTTGCCGTTAGGCACATTGAAATATACACAGGAGCCTTCCTGAGCTTTAGTAACTAAGGATACAAAGGGATCTAGTCCATGACCTTCTTCGACCTCTCTGCGGTCTTCTGGACGTAGATTAGAGGCTACTTCCATAGCAGCCTCCAATGTTATCGGGTGAATGTAATTAGGCACGTTTATAGTACATAGGTGAATAGTCGCCTTCCCATGACATTGATCGTAATGTACAAGGAGAAGGGTGTGTAGATTTAAGTGTTATATCTACGTTTTTATTTTTATCATATATTGGTATTGTTTTCAATTTCTCATCTAAATAAGGAGCGTCTGATACATTATAGTTATTTAATAAAGTAGATTCATAAATATCTGTGTATGACTGTTTACCGACTCTAGTGAGAGTTGTTTCATACAAACCAACCTTACCTAAACTTAAATTGATTCTATGTAGAACTAATGATGCAGTTAAATCAGCTACGGTTTGTTGACCAACTACTTTTGTAGTATATATCCGTGGGAAATCTACTTGATAATCATATAAATATCCTATATGAACAGTATCACCAGACCAATTACCAGGTACAGTGAAGTCATCATTATTGATAACAGTACAACTAGCATATCTACCAACCCGATCTGCGTCTGCATTGGTATCAACAAGTACTAAATCTGTATTACCATTAGTAACTAAATCAATCCAATCAGATTGATCAGTAAATGTTGTCTTATTAGTTGCAGCATCAAAAGTGCCATTAGCAACTGTAGTCCAATTATCTATATGAATTTGGAAATTAGTACCTTCTTCATCGATACTAGGGTCAGTATCAGCTTGAACAAATTCAAGACTTTGTAACCAATTATCGCTAGATAATAAATAGTATCTATCATTTTCAACGAAATGATATCTTACTCCATTTTTAAATTTCCATTTAAACCATGCTGATTGAAGTCTTTGATCCCCAATCGTTACATATTTAAAACCAATAACTTCCGTACTATCTGTTTTACTAAAGAATACATAACCATTCTCTCTTGAATTACAAATAAGATCTACATCTTTTGGAATTAAACTTGGTACAACTTTAGTTTGATCTATAACTATAGCTTGACCTTCTCTATTAACACTAGCTAATTCATTAAATCTACTAAATTTATTTGAATTATCTATAAAACCTATGGTAGTACCTAACGATATAGGTGGTATAGTTTTATCATAATTATAAGATGAAATAGTTTTAAATTTAGCAGTATCTGGATTGAATACAGTATCATCAGATGCTAATAAATGTTGACTGTTAGAAGTGAATACAAGTAATCCTGCGTTCATTTCTAATCCATCATATAAAGCTGATGGTAATGTAGAACTAGTTGATATATCAATAGGATCTATTCCACTTACAGTTAAAGCAGTGTTAACCCAGAAATTACCAAAGTCCCCTGGTTGAGTTGTGATAATATTTGGACCTGATAAAAGTGCTAACCTGTTTCGGAAGAATAGAACTTTATTTATATACCTATCTTCATCTGAGGTATGACCATAAGCTGTTTTTCTACTGACAAATGTTGGTATAGGATTAGTTGTTTCGTCACCTACTAATCTTTTATCCCAATCATATCTAGATACAGTGAATGTAGTGTCAGCTGTTCGTGCAATAGTTACAGGCATTGTACCGTGGTCTAATTCATCATGTATATCAGGTGCAGGGCACTCTACCCAACTACCAGGACCACTTTTATTATATTCACCTACAAATTTCAGATAGTAATCATCCTCATCAGATTGTTGACTATTAGTAACTTTAACAATATACCCATGCTTACATTGAGTAGGTAGTTTAGATACATCATTAATTTCAGATTGCATAACCCTCATTAAATCTGGTTCACAAACTTCTACATTAAAAGCTTGACTGCTACTATAAATGTAAATACCGTTACCAATAATTTGAGTTTGCAAGCCTGTCGGACCTGTCTCAGTAACAATACCTCCAAGAATAGTATCAGTACTTACAGCAGTCTGAGCATCCCAAGGGGTTGGTGTTGGTCTAATGATTCCATTCACACCACCATTGATTGTACCTTTAATATGTGTTGTCTCGTGATCTTTTACTTTAACTGTGTAGGTATAATCAGTAGATGCTTGGGTTAATGTCACAGTAGTGTGATCACCAGTTTCCCAATCATAACCACCATGTAATAAATCTACACTTGTACTGTAAGCACATCTGTATGAGTTAGAATCAGAATCCCCATCATCATCACCTTGTCTATCACCTGTTTGACCTAATGTAGTGATACGAAATGTAAAGTTTTTCGCGCTTGAACCTGGACCACTTCTACTAGCAAATGTTTCAGTGTGACCAAATACTTGCGTACCAATTCCAGGGCAATTACCTGTACCCCAATCAGTAGATAAATTTGTTGAATCTATATTAACTCTTGTTGCAAATTTAACAGCAGTTTCTGTGGCAGTACCATCATTTATATTCAAACCATATTGCCTACCATTTTCTGTCCTTAATATTTCTACATAAGCAGCGTGTGCGTGAGGCTTTGTCTCTGTTTTACTTGCAGTTAGTGTCACTGCTTTGGTTCTATTAACTACAAATGTATTATCATTGATAGTTAAGAATTGTAAATCTTCTGTATTATTTATAGAACTTGGAGTTAGATATGATCTTAAATTAGACTGCGTTCCACCATGCCCACCATGGTAAGCAATCGTCATTGCTGCACCATCTTTGCACCTCCATACCCTTGGAATACCATCTTTATCTATCTGTCCTATATAAGACCCTTCACCTTCATCACGATAATAATGGAACCATGAACCTTTTTCTTGTACATCAGCTAAGGTTCCTATTCTTTTAGTACCAGGTCTTTTATATAAACCATGTGTAAGATCAGGTATAGCATTCAAAGCTTCCTTAACTTGACCTGGATTCTTTAATTGATCTGGTTGTTCTGATATCCCACCATAATAGTTAGGGATGCTTTGTGTAATTCCTGCCATTTAACGCCTCAGTGTTGTGTACGGTCTATAAGCCGTGTATACAGAATCTTCTGGGAGACCAAACATTGTATGGTTACCTTGGTTGCATTCATATTCCATACAAGCAGCTCTAGTGATACCCTCTTGTTGAGCTAATAGTTGTGCTAGTTGTGGATTACCTACAAGTTGAGTGGCAGCTCTTGTAGAAGCTTTAGCAATTATATATCTTTTAAATACAGAAGGTAAATCTTCATAAGAGAACAGTCTTGTTACATCAAGATCTACAGTTGTATGATCAGACCAATCATCTGTATGGTCGTACTTATCATACAAAAATCCATTACGTTTTACTACATCGTATTGTCTATGAGTCCAACCTTTGGACACATCCATTTTTAATATATCATTAGCTACAGGTACTTTCCCTGTGGTTGAGTCTGGTGTATATGCAACATGCTTTTCTGTATTGAAATGCCATCCTTCATTCTGTACATCTACATTAGCATCACGTAGTAGATTATATATGAAAGCAACCTCTGGGTTGTCGTATGATTCTATTACTGTAGCTGTACCTGCTGCATTAGTTGTAGTACTATACGTACCTAAATTAGTAACTGGTGATTGACCGATAGCTCCCAGTATTGAGTTTACAGCGGAGAGTTCGGTCTCGGTATCAATTGTCGTGGAAGCCATAGGTATAAATATTTGTGAATAAAAAAAACGGGACCGTGAGAAGTCCCCCCTTTTATGTTGATTAAAATTAAGCTAAGCTTAAGTGAAGCTTGCGTTAGAAACAGCAGTGTTGTTCCAGTTAGCGGATACATCGATTCCGGCTACTAGTTCAACAGCAGCAGCAGGGTTTAGGTAGTCGGCGCCCATTGCCAAGCGTCCTAGAATGACATCTCCCTGGTAAACCACGGATACATCACCTGAAGTAACTTGGACTTGAGGTCCGATTGCTTCAACCACACCAGCAGCTTCCTTCTGGAAGATCAAGCCACAGGATCCACCAAACTTAGCAGCAGTTGTTAACGGTCTTCTGTCCACTAGGAGTAGCAGATGCGTCTTGGTCATCCATATCTTCACCAATGAAGGAGCCTTTGGAAGCAGCCTCGTTGATATTAGATACAGCACCAGATGGTAAGTTAGCTAGGTTAACACCATAGTCACCCAGGAATGGGATGTTCATTGACTTGTAGATCTTAATGCCTGCAATGTCAAGAATACCATTACCAGATTGTAAGGCGTCACCTGTTTCGTCACGGTTAATAAGGTTGTTAGTTGCACAATTCCTTATCAATTCGTAATACTGTCTTGGGTTCAATACGGCGACACGACCGTCGTTCGTAATTCCCTTCTCATCTAAGATAGCAGCTGCTTCGAAGAAGGCTTGTACTAGCTTATCTGAGTTGTAAGCATCTGTTGCAGCTGTGCTATTAGCAGCACCAACTTTAACAATACTTCCACCGGGCTCCTTGAAGTTAGTCATGTTGACCGGTGCTGGCTGTCTAGCAGCCTTTGAGATCGCACGGAAGATCCGGCGGTCATAATTCTCGGCTAGTGCGTAGCCGATCTTACGGGAAATTTCTCCCCTTAAGTCATAATGCGCAAGTGTCTCATCTAATTCATAGACAAAAGCACTTGAGATCAATAGGTCATCACAAGTGATGGTCTTCTCTGCTACAGGAGGAGACTTCTCGTCATTACCGAGAATGCTCTGACCTGGAACATGGAATTCAGCCTTGGTACGACCCGTGTAGA
>VTLG01003599.1_pt1 | contig 22236 bp, 12 predicted proteins | sample 4694571 | NCBI WGS metagenome assembly VTLG01 (sample SAMN12604809, study PRJNA352737) | marine metagenome | biome: ENVO:00000447; feature: ENVO:00000209|ENVO:00000569|ENVO:01000036; material: ENVO:00002151; isolation source: viral sequences binned using virsorter ... | reverse complement strand
ACCTGATTTTATTCAATCTGATCATCCTATATTCTCTCGTTTTTTAAAACACTATTATCAATATCTTGAATCGGGAGAACTTCGTCTTACTGTAGATATAGATAATCTTCTTTTAGAATTAGCCTCGCCATCTAATGTTTTAGATGTTGATGGAAATAAAATTGTTTTAGAAGGTGCAGATGGTGACAGTAGTACTGGAACTTTCGGTAAATTTACTGCTGGTGAAACGATTACTGGTGGAACTTCAAAAGCAACTGCTACAGTTCTTGTCGATGATTTAGCTGCAAGTACCCCAAGACTTTTTATCACTTCTCAACAAAGATTTATTACAGGGGAAACTGTAACAGGAGAGACTTCTGGTTCTTCTGGTACAGTTACGAGATATCGTGCAAACCCTGTTCAGAACATACAACAGTTACTAGACTATGCTGATGTTGATAATACAATTTATGACTTTCTAGATAATTTCCGTGAAGAGTTTATGAACGCAATTCCTCTGACGTTAGCAGACGGAGTATCTAAAAGAAACCTAATCAAAAATATTCGTGAGTTGTATAGAGCCAAAGGAACATCTGAAGGTCATAAGATTTTCATGCTTATGTTGCTTGGAGAAAAAGCAGATGTAATTTATCCAAACAAATTTATGATGAAGCCATCAGATGGTAAGTGGGCAAGTAAAAGAATTCTGCGAGTTGCACCCCTTACAAAGATTGATCCTTCTGAAGCAGTTGGTCAAACCATTACAGGAAAATCATCTGGTGCTACAGCAATTGTAGCTTCTGCTACCTCATTTACTGAAGGTGCAACTGCTATTGTAGAATTTGAAGTTAACAAAGCATCTTTGAGTGATATCTTTGATTTTACTGATGGTGAAACGATAACAACTACTGCTAAAGATTTAGATGTTACTATGACGTTCACCGTTAAACGAATAGTGGACAATCCTGTAATAACAAATACAAGTGCTTTGTATACAGTTGATCAGGATATTGAGTTTGATACAAATACCAATATTGGTAATGGTTTGGCTACAGCTAGAATTGATACTATTAATACTGGTGTAGTAAGTGAAGCTGTTATAGATGATGTTGGAAGTAAATATGAAGTTGGAGATACTTTTACATTTACAACATCTGATTCAAATACAAAATCTGCTGAAGGTTTTGTTTCTATTATTGATGGTTCATTTTTATTAGAGAGTACAGATAAAACTTCGACAGATGAAAATGATTATATTATATCTGAAACTTATACTAGAAAACATATTGATTTCTTTACAGTACAATTAGAAGATGCTACGTTAGAGGGCAATACAACTGATAGTCTTGTCTTAGATAACGCTTATGATACAACGGTTCTTCAAGTAGAATCTGGAACTGACTCTGAAGGATATATTATACTTGATGGCACAGATTCAGATAGAGCAGATTACGATGGAAAATTGGAGTTAGAGGCTTTTCATGATGTTGCTGCTTCACATGCTGGTCATAATATTTCTATGGAACTATCAATACAACAAGTAACTAATGATACTTATAGCACAGGTACAGATAGATTTCAGATAGAAGAAGGTACAGACTATACTGGTGGAATTTATAGAACATTTATTAAAAATGGTGGTGGTGGATATCTAACTATTCCTACCGTTTCAGTAACATCGACAACTGGTACAGGTGGAGCTCTTTTAGCAACCACTGATAATATTGGTTCAGTTGGTGATGTACGAATGACAAATCAGGGGTTTAATTATAGTCAACCTCCTGCTATGGCATTTCGTGCTAACTTTACAATAAAAGATGTATCTGGAACTTTTGTGGCCGATAACACTCTCACCACACATACAGGAACAGTTAAGGGATGGGATTCTACTAACAATGTTTTAACCACAACCTTTGAGGATGTTGTACGAAAAACATTGGAGACAGGTGACGGTGAAGGGTTTCTGCTTGAGGATGGTAGTAGAGTTGCAGGCGATAATAAAGTTAGTACTGTTGGTTTAAATAATACTCTAGAACAAGAAAATGATATAGTAGATGAAGATGGTAATAATCTTGTTTTAAATAATGAAGATACGTTAGACGGTTATATTATTCTTGAGGACAGTCGGCTACTCATTCTTACTGAAGACGGTGGTTCCAACTTTGTTTTTAACGCAACCGATTCAAACTCCTTAGATGCTGGGGATAATATACTTCTTGAGGCTACACCACCGTTATTAGGTCATGGTAGCGCACTAATAATGGAAGCTCCAAATGATACATTTACTCCACCTTTAAATTTAGAATTGGCTTCAGGTGGCCCACTAGGGAAAAATATTTTGAATGAAGGTGGGGGTGTTATATTAAATGAAACTTCTTTCTCTATTGGTGATAATACGAATGAACGTCAACATCCTAGATTTCTTACAGAAGAATCTCAATTAATCGCTGCAAGGTCATCTGGTGCTGGTACTTTTCTTATAATAGATAATCATTTAGATAGTGAAGCAGAGAGTACTATTATTCTTGATGGAACAGATAGCTCACAAACTGATGCTGGTAGTTTATTATTAAATGAGGAAGATGGAGATAATAATACTATTCGTTTGAATGGTACTGATTCTGATTCAAGTGATGCTGGTGCAAAACTTCTTCATGATATAGAAACTGCTGATGGTAATCTCGCACTTAATGGAACAGATTCCGATAATACGAATATTGGTGATAATATTATTGGTGAAAGTGGAATAGATTTCTTTGCAGATGCTACGGGTGTTAGTCCGTATCCAACTACTATCACGGATTCTGGTGGAGCGACAGGAAAAATTGTCAAAGCAAACATTGCAAAAGGTACGTCTATAATTTCAACCACTACGGAAACTGCTAAGTCTTATGGTACGAATATCTCAAGTCTTATTGGTGAGGATTTAAATAGAATACAAGACTCTTATTATTATCAACAGTTTTCATATGAAGTGGAAACTGGATTTGGATCAAATACATATTTGGATCAATTAAAGAAAGCAGTTCATCCAGCTGGATGGGCAGTATTTGGTAGAGTTAAAGTGCAAAGTTCTGTTTCTGCTGCAATTACAAATGCAGGCTCTGCTCTTGGTGGTGGTTGGTATAGTGGTCTTGGTGTTACTGCCCCAGCAGATAAGTTCTCTCCAATACTTGCTTCTACCTTTGAAATTCTATTCTCTGAAGCAACCCAAAGGCGTCTTGGTGTTGTTGATATTACAGAGGGTGCATTTGAGGAACATATCGTATTAGAAGATTCCGAAGATATTAAAGTCGAGGGTGATTCTATTCTTCTAGATGCATCTGAAATATTTGAACTTGCGATTGAGCATGGTGGAACCGATGGTGCTGGAACTAATGCAGGTGACAACATTGTTTTGGAAGGTACAGATTCTTCATCTACAAATGAAAACGACCAACTTATTGTAGAGGGTTATTCTAATGCTGGTTCGTATATCATAGAAGAAACTCCCACATTCCATTTTGTTGATTTTGCTGGTGTTCATCTTGAGGATGGTACTGACACTGGAGCTGGTGGTAATGGTGTTATCACTCTTAATGGTACAGATTCTTCTTCATCAAATGTGAATGGTAGAATCATATCAGAGAAGTCTATATCGTTATCTGCCAATATTGTTATGAACAGTAGTGAGGATAGTGATCACGTTACAAGAACAGATGCCGGTGATGATATTTTACTTGATGGTATAAACGATTCATATTTGTTATTATTCAGTACAGAAAATTCTTTTGATAAAATTAGAATGGAAGGTCAATCTAGTGCATATTTGTTAACTGAAAATAATAGTGTTTCACATGCTGGAGATTCTATGGAACTGGAAGATGCTTCTTCTGGTATACTTCTTACTAAAATTGGACTACAGGGAAATCAAGTACTAACTTCATTGTTAAATGAGGATGGTGGTTCTCAACAACTTGAAACTTCAATGAAGGGTGGAGGCCCAAATCATGATGTTTCTCTTGTCTCTTTTGTTACGACAAAGATACATATTCCACAATCTACTCCAAGACATTTATCAACTGGTTTGATAACACTTGCACGAAATCCTTTTCATACTTCTGTCTCAAAATTTGAACTGGAAAAAGGAACGGCAAATCCAAGTGGGTATATTTTGGTCGATAATGATGTATTTCAAGCAGGCTTACCCGCTACAACAGGAGTTGGGCCAGACGAAGTAGCACGAGCAGATTATGCTATAGATGCTGGTGAAAACTTTATCATGGAAGATGCAACAGACCCCAATAATGATGCTGGTTTCACCTTTGAGAATATTGGGAATTATTCTAATCATACTATAGTTGTAGAATCAGATTTTATTGAATTAGAAATGGCTACTACAGGATATGACCCTTCTACTCCCGACCAACTTGTTTTGAATGGAACTGATTCAGATAGTGCTAATGGTGGTGATAAAATACAAAGAGAAGGACAGGAAGCTTCTGGTACTGGTATAGTTCTTAACGGTACAGACAGTTCCAGCACTGGGGCGGGAGAAAAAATTCTTGGAGAGAGTGTGGTTCAGTATGATTCCTTTACTCTATCAGACCTTGTTCAACCATCATTGCTTGTACTGGATTCTCATATAGATGCTGGTTTTGGTCGTATAGGTGGTTCAACACCAGTAAAACAGACAGCAATAATTTTAGAAGAGAGTAACGAGAGTGGTTTCTTTATGCAAGAGAATGAAACCACAGCTTCTGGTTCACACGGGGATAATATACTACTTGAAAGTAAAACTGGTTTTGGAACAAATAATAAATTAGAACTAGAGAGTGACAGAGTAATAGTCGAAGATAAGATTAATGATGGAACAATACCATTCCAGAATTATACAAACTCAACACTGGAACCAATCACAAGGTCTGCTGATATTTTGATATCTGAATATGGTGCATTTGATTTGGAAGATGAAACAGATGGTTCTTTACTATTAAACGGAACAGATAGTTCTTCTACAGATGCAGGCGGAAGATTTAGATTTGAACTGGCAACAGACGATAATATTAATGTGAATTATCCAAATGTATAAACAAAGCATTATAAATATAGTATATAAATATAAATATAACGAGGGTTTACAATGGCAATAGCTGCAAGTTCAGTACTACCAGAAAATAGTTTGGAAGATTTTAGAATCGAGTTTAACAACTTGGTTTCTGATGTTACTGGTATTACCGCTACAAATAAATTTGATGAAAATATTATATTTGAGGGTGCTACAGAGGACGCACACGAAACGACACTGACTGTTGTTGATCCAACAGCAGATAGAACTGTTACACTTCCAAACATTACAGGAACAGTATTAGTTGGAACTCAAGCTAATCCAGATTCAGCTGATGGTGCAGCATTAGGTTCCGCTTCTGCTGAATGGTCAGATTTGTATCTTGCTGATAGTGGTAATATCTATTTTGGTAATGATCAAGAGATTGTACTTGGACATAATCCCGATGTAGGATTGCTACTTAAAAATGCAAATGCTGCTGACGATAAACCCATTGTTCTTAATCTACAAACTGGTGAACAAGATATCCAAGCTTCTGATGTACTAGGAAGTATTAGATTTAACGCTCCAGATGAAGGTACGGGTACAGATGCACTGCTAGTTTCTGCAGCTATTGATGCTGTTTCGGAAGGTGATTTCAGTTCTTCAAGTAATGCAACCAAATTATCATTTAGAACTGGTGCAAGCGAAACTGCGACAGAGAAAATGGTTATAACTTCTGGTGGTAATTTAGCTTTGCCAACCGATGGTGCTGTTCTTAACTTTGGTGCAGATAGTGAGATTACTCTAACACACGTTCATGACCAAGGCCTCCGTATGGAAGATAGTGATAAACTTACATTTGGCGCTGGTGATGATTTACAGATTTATCACGATGGTAGTAATAGTTATGTTGTAGATGCAGGCACAGGAAAACTTCATTTAGGTGGTGACGCCGGAGTAAATATTACTAACGCTGCTGTCAATGAAGATTTTATTACTTGTATAACAGATGGTGCTGTTACTCTTTACCATGATAATTCTGCAAAACTTACAACAACTTCTGCTGGTGTAACAATAACAGGTACACTCACAGCAACTACATCAATTATACCTGATGCTCCAGACGGCGCATATTTAGGTGATACCAGCAATGGATGGTCAGACTTTTATCTTACTGACGGTGCTGTAATTTATTTTGGTGATGACCAAGATGTACAACTTGAACATGTTGCTGACACGGGACTAAGATTTCCTGATGGTGACAAATTGATATTTGGTGCTGGTAATGATTTAACCATTACACATGATGGTTCTAATTCTATTATTAATGACGCTGGCACTGGAGCTCTTCAAATTAATGCTAGTCAAGTAAATATCAATGGTGGAACTGATGGTGCAGAAGCTATGGCAAGTTTCGCAGATGATGGTGCTGTTACTCTTTACTACGATAATAGTGTAAAACTTGCTACATCATCTACTGGCATTTCTGTAACAGGGGCAGGAACATTCTCCACTGGAGCAGCCGTAAAGAATGGATCAACTTCAGCAGGGTTTGTGGAATTTTATGAAGACAGTGATAACGGATCAAATAAAGCAACTTTAATTGGACCTTCATCAACAGCAGATGTAACATTAACATTACCAGCAGTTACAGACACAGTTGCGGTACAGGGTGATGTAACAGCATTAGCAATAGCTTTAGGATAAAAACATGGCAAATACATTTAAATTAAAAACAAAAGCTGGTGTTACTACACTTGCTACGGTATATACAGTTCCAAGTAGTACAACTGCGATTGTATTGGGGTGTATAATCGGTAATACAACAGCAAACTCTGTTAATTGTACAGTTACCGTTTCGTCTGATACAAGTGATACCGAAACTAATGCTGATGTAGAAATTGTAACAACTACACCAATTCCAGGCAATTCCAGTTTGGAACTTATGGCCGGTAATAAAATTGTATTACAGGCAACAGATTTATTTAAAGTCTTTGGAAGTGGTGCTGTTGATGTTACTTTATCAATTATGGAGATAACATAAAATGCCTTATATCGGTGCTAAACCACTTGACGTTTTGATTAGTCAGGATGTTGATGGTAATAAAATAATTCTCGACTCTGATGCTGATACGAGTATCACAGCAGATACCGATGATCAGATTGATATAGAAATTGCTGGTGCTGATGACTTTAAATTTACTGCTAACACACTTACCGTACTGAATGGTTCTGAAATTCAGACGGCTTCAGCTGGAACAAGTAATACACGTTTCGGTGTAAATGCTGGTAACTCTATTGCATCTGGTGGCAATTATAACGTAACTATTGGTGATGAAGCTGGTACTGCTATTACAACAGGGGATAATAACGTCTTGATTGGCTTCGGTTCTGGTGATGGGTTTGATGCAGAAAACAATAATACTGCTGTTGGTTCTGGTACTTTGGGTGGAGCTTCCTATGCTGCAACAGGAAATACCGCAATCGGTTATCAGGCTGGTTCTGCAATGACCACAGGAGCTTCTACAGTTCTAGTTGGAGATTATGCTGGCGATGCTCTCACAACTGCAACTGGAAATGTATTAATAGGCAGTGACGCTGGTGGAGCTCTTACAACGGGTGGGCATAATACTTTTATAGGTTATCAGACTGGCGATGCCCAGACAACCGCTTCTAACAATGTGGCGATTGGCAAGTCTGCTTTAGGAGCTAATACATCAGGCACGAATAATATTGCCATTGGAGCAGATGCTGCTGTTGCAAATACGACAGGAAATCATTTAATTGCGATTGGCTACCAAGCACTTAACGCAAACACTACTGCACAATATAATATTGCAATCGGTAAAGATGCTGGTCTTGTAAATACGACAGGAGATGGCGGAGTTTGGATAGGCTATCGTGCTGGTGCTGCTCATACAACTGCGACACAAAATACTCTTTTGGGTTATGAAGCTGGTGCTGGTGTTACAACGGGCAGTTCAAATACTTGTGTTGGCTACGTTTCTGGTACTGCTATTACAACAGGGGCATCAAATACAACTGTTGGTGCTTCTGCTGGTGCAGCAATAACTACGGGCGGTTCAAATACGGCTATCGGCAAGGGGGCATTGGATGCTCAAACAACGGGCTCTAATAACGTAGCCGTGGGTACTGATGCTGGCGGTGTTATAACCACTGGAGCTTCAAATGTATGTATCGGCACTTCTGCTGGAGATGCTATAACTAGTTCACCTAGTAATGTAATTGTCGGAGTGGGTGCTGGTTCAGCAATTAGTACAGGTAACGGTGAAAATGTCTGCGTAGGAAATAATGCTGGTGCTGCAATGACCACAGGCCAGCAAAATATTTTCATGGGTGATAATGCTGCTGCCGGTGCTGCCATTACAGGAAATCTTAATAATATTATTGGCGATAATGCTGGTTATTATTTAACAACGGGTGGTTCAAATACAGCTCTTGGCAATGCCAGTCTTCAAAATATCACTACGGGCAGTAATAATTTTTGCTTAGGTGCTGGAACTGGAGTAACAGGAGCTCCTGGCGGTAATGTTACTACTGGAAGTAATACAGGATGCATTGGTAATCAAAGTATCGGTACAATAAATGCTCAGGTAGATATTACAGCAGCTTCTGACCAACGTGATAAGACAGATTTTACCGAACTAGATGTAGGATTGGATTTTGTTAATGCCCTTAACCCTGTAACCTTTAAATGGGATAAAAGAATCAACTACGTTGCTAAGGAGGATAGAGACACAGTAGATTTGGATACCGTTACTAACGATGGGACTCACAAAGAAGATTGGTTGGATTTAGGTTTCAAAGCACAGGAAGTTGAAGCATTAGAAGAGGCAGCAGGGTATAAAGTTTCTGATAAAACAAATCTTACAGTAAATCTTTCAGAGGACGGTAAACAGTACTCTTTGAAATATCCAAGATTTGTACCAATATTAGTTAAAGCAGTACAAGAGTTGAGTGATAAAAATGTTGCTCTTGAAAATAGAATAAAAGCATTAGAAGGATAGATAATGACAGATTTATATAAAAAAGATGATGAAACAATTTTGACAGCATCTGATGCAGATATAATAACTACGCATATGAACAATATTGGTGATACTGTAGCTCAAATTGATGGTATTAAAGCTGGAACGGATTATTATCGTCTTGATAGAGGTTTAAAGAAAGGGTTTACACAGGCAGAAATTAATGATTGCGTATTAAGAGGTGTAGACCATATTAAACTTATGCAAAAAGAATCATGGTATATATCAGATAGTGTAAGCCGGTCTGGTAATGCAGCAAAAACAAAACATACTGCTGCAATTAAAACTGGCGAAGATTATATCGCAGCAAATTCATAGGATAAAAAAATGGCAGATGTATATAATAATCAAGGAATAAATTTAACAGCAACAGATAATGCAGATGAAATAACTCAGCATATGACTGCTTGTGGTCATGCTGTGTTGCAGATTGATGCAATTAAAGCTGGTACAGACAATTATAATAATGGTAGTTTTACACAGGCAGAAATTAATGAATGTGTGGAACGTAGTGTGGGGCATCTTGAAACTATGCAAAAAGAATCATGGTATGTAGCTGATAGTGTAAGTCGTTCTGGTAACGCAACAAAAGCAAAACATACTGCTGCAATTGCAACTGGTAAAGCTTATATCGCAGATAATACATAGGGATTAATTAAATGGCAGTAACAAGAATAACAGAAGGTGGTTTAGGAGCAGATTCATTTAATCTACCTGTAACACTGAACGGCACTGATGGTTCTTCAACTGATGCTGGAGACAATATTGTTCTTGATGCAAGTGCATCAGGAGTAGATGCTGGTGAGCGGTTACTGTATGAGGGTATTCCACCTGATGAAACTATGGGTAGTTTAAAGGTAACTAATGATGTAACCATAGATGGGGAAATAGACCTTGAAGGCAAACTCATATCTAATGCCCGTGCCACTTTCGGAAATGGTGGAGTATCCGGCGATACAAGGATGTTGACCGTTATAGGAAAAGATCAAGGGTCAGCAAATTCTGCGTTTGTTGTTTATGACAGTGCCTTAGGCGTAAAGTTTAATGTACGAAATGATGGGTATGTAGATATACGAAATGACGTTAATCTTGCCACTGGCAGTATTACATTTGGAACAGCAAATGAGGGTATATATCTAGGAGTTACTGCTCAAACAGCAGCCAATCTGCTTGACGATTATGAAGAAGGCACTTGGACTCCAGCTTTTGTTAGTACAAATGCTACTTTTGCTTACACTACCCAAGGCGGAAATTATACAAAAGTTGGAAGAATGTGTTTATTAACATTTAGACTTGAAGTAAGTGGTTCGCCTGGAGGAACAACTTCCAATACATGTAGTATATCTGGATTACCTTTTGCTACTGCTACTTTGGCCGATAGTTATCATGGTGGTAACATTGGTCATTACTTCCAATTTAACTTATCACAAACAGGTATTCTTGCATTTCAATTATCTTCTGGTGCGTCAACAACAGAATTAAAGGTTGTTGGGGATAATCTGGGTGAAACAGCTGTTCTTGCAAGTCACTTAAATAGTACAGCAGAAATTCGTGGTCAGATATTGTATCACACAGCATAGTAGGAGAAAATCGTGGCAATTACAAAATCAACAGAGATAAAAGAGATTCGGATTACTGACACTTGGAATGTAGGTGTTAGAAATGATACTGTAATAAAAGAAGATGGTACAGAAATATCAAGAAGTGCTCACAGAAAAGTGTTAACCCCTTTTATATCGGGTAAAAATGGTGATACTTGGGTTCACGCTGCTACAGATATAAGTGGCGAAGATGCTAGTGTTCAAGCAATTTGTAATGCTGCTTGGACTAACACAGTTAAAAATAATTATAAAACATGGGCTGAAGCAAATTTAGAACAAGTTTAATCTTGTAATATAAGAGGAAATTAGAATATGCCATATTTTGGAAAATCGCCGGAACACGGTAACTTTACAGAACTAAACGATGTTTCTGGTAGTTTTGATGGGTCTACTACGCAATTTGCTTTAACAAGTAGAATTGGTGGGGTTGCGATTACGCCTGTTGTTGAGGCCGCACTACTCATTAGTATCAATGGTGTTATTCAAGAACCGACTACAGCATATACTATTTCTGGTACAAACATTACATTTACTTCTGCTCCTATCTCCACAGACTCATTCTTTGGTGTTGTTATGGGTAGACAATTAGATATTGGTACTCCTAGTGATTCAACAGTAACATCTGCAAAATTGGCCAGTACCTTCTTTACTGGTGCGTCAGATATTGGCGCAGCAATTGTTGATGCTGATTTATTTATGCTTGATGATGGTGCTGGTGGTACGATTAGAAAAACAACTGCTTCCAGACTTAAAACTTACATTGGTGGTAATACCCCAAGTTCAGCTGATGGTCAAGCATTAGGTTCTGCATCTCTAGAATGGTCTGATCTATATCTTGCCGATGGCGGCGTTATATATTTTGGTAATGATCAAGAGGTAACACTTACTCATAACGCTGATCTTGGATTAGTATTAAAACATACAGCGACTGCTGACGATAAACCCGTAACTCTTATTTTTCAAACAGGTGAGACAGACATCGCAGCAAATGATGTTCTTGGTGGTATTGATTTTATGGCACCAGACGAAGCTACAGGTACAGATGCTGTCCTTACAGCTGCTGGTATTGCTGCTGTATCTGAGGGTGACTTTAGTTCATCAAGTAATGCAACGAGTTTACAGTTCAAGACAGGTTCCAGTGCAGCAGCCACAACTAAAATGACCCTTACATCAGCTGGTAAACTCGGCATAAACGATACTACACCTGATGCTATGTTAGATGTTTATTCCACTAGTGGAACAAGCACTGATATTGCACGTTTTGAAGCTGCTGTTGGTAGTTATACTGGTAGTTCTTTGGTCGCTGCAAATACAATAGGTTCTGCATCTACTTTTGATTTAATTAAGGGTGTTACTGACAGTGATGGAGATGCTAGTGGGCCCTTTACTGTATTTCAAGTAAGGGGTGATGGTCGAGTTTCGTCAAATCGTGGTAAGTCTCTCATTGGAGAACATACTACTACAGGATATCTTGCTGCTAACAGTGCTACTATTATACAAATTCAAGATTGTTTCAACGATGACTGTTCTTTATATAGAGTTGTAGGTTCTGTAGGTGGTGGTTATGATTCAGAAGATGAAGCACAATTTAGATTTTTAACATCAGGAACTACTTCTCAAGATTCTGGTTATTATTGGGCAGCAACAGGTTTAGATGATGCCGGAACAACAAATGCTTTACAGGGTGCAAATACAAATCAGGCAACTGTTGCAATCAACAGAGCTACAACTGTTTCACTTTGGTTTGATATGTGGGTTGTCTTCGGTGGTGGTGCTGGCGGTTTAAGTTTTTGGGGAAAAACAGGATATCATGATCAAGGCAGTGATCGTGGATTTACCACTTTTGGAGGAAAAAATGAATCCATATCTAGTGCTGATGGTATTGAATTTTTTGTAGATGATGGTGGAAATATGTCATTGTATAATCTTACTATTTACGGTCACAGATTAAGAATGAATACAACTGGTGGCCATCATGTAAACTCTTATGGATCAGATTAAAAGGAAAAATTATGAGCTATTCGATTAATTCAGATACAAAATACGCAACATATAATGGACATTCATATGGGCCGAAATGTGTAATTACACAGGAAATATCAACTGCTGATGATGAGACTCGTGGCAAGACAATATCTGTAAATACTTTTGTTCCTTTGGAAGAAAATGAATGTAAAGAAATGGAAGCAAGAAGAAATGCAAAACCAGCTAGGGAGTTAGCAAGTTTAAGAAGAAAAAGAGATTCAAAGTTAGCAAAAACAGATTGGATGAGTAACTCCGATGCACCTACTATGTCTACCGCTTGGAAAAATTATAGACAGGCTTTACGAGATATTACAAAAACATACACATCCCAAATGGATGCTGGTTTTAAATGGCCAGATGAACCAAGTTAATGAATATAACACAACATTAACTGTATAAATATACTAGGAAGAAAAAATGGCAGCAATTATAACAGAAAAATTTAGGCAACACAACGCTGATCAATTCTACGAATCATTTAGTGAGGCGTCGAAGAATGTCTATTATCTAATGATTGGAAAGTCTACTCCTTTTACATCAGGAACTTCTGGTGGATCAGACGATTCTCCACCTACACCAGCTGATGACGTTGGTACGGAATTCTATACATGGGATCAAACAATTGCAGCAAAAAATATTGCTTCTACTGAAGTAAGTTATGCAATACCTCGTAGAGATTGGGCAAACAGCACAACATATGATATGTATGAGCATAATATAAGTTCTTCTAATACTACGACATCAGGTGCGTCAAATCTTTATGATTCTACATTTTATTTTAGAACCTCTGATAATAGAGTATATAAGGTATTAGATAATAATGGTGGTTCAGCGTATTCTGGTGCAGAACCTACTTCTACATCAACTTCAGCATTTGAACTTGGTGGATATACACTCAAATATATGTACACAATTAGTGCATCTGATTCAAATAAGTTTCTTACCGTTGATTTTATGTCCGTTGCTACAGATAGTACAGTAAGTGCAGCTGCTACAGATGGTGCAATTGAAAGTCTGGTTGTTACTGCTGGCTCTGGTTATACAAACGGAACATATTATGCAGCAGTATATGGAGATGGAACTAGTCAAGGTACATCATCTGGTGCGGTTATAAGAATTACTGTAAGTGGTGGTGCAATTGCTTCCTTTGGCTTAACTGCTGGTACAGATACTACAGTCAACTCTGCTGGTGCCGGATATACATACGGTACAGTTAATCTTGGTTCAAGTTATACTTTCTCAGATACAGACCTTTCAACTGCTTCTTCTATAGGAAGTGGTACGGGTGGTGCGATAAGTGTTGTTATTAGTCCTAAAGAGGGACATGGAAACGATGCACCGGCCGAGTTAGGTGGACATTATGTTATGATGAGAACCACGCTTACTGGTGCAGAAGCAGATGATGTTCTTGCTGGAAACGATTTCAGAAACATTGCTCTTGTTACTGATCCAACAACTTACGGCACTTCAACAGTTGCATCAACAACAACATATCGTCAAACCTATGCATTAAAACTGACTGCACAGTCAGGAACATTTACTGCTGATGAAAAGATATCTCAGACAACCACTGGTGCGATAGGTAAAGTAATAGAGTGGGACAGTACACTTTCAATTCTTTATTATCAACAGGAAAGATATGGTGATTATGGAACCAATAGTACAACAGGTGCGTTAGTTGCCTTCTCTGGTTCTAATGAAATAACAGGAGAAAGTTCTTCTGCCGTTGGAACACCAGACGCAACTGCTGATACTGCTGTAACCCTTGCGAACTCCAATACTATCACGTTTTCAGACGGATATGCAAACCCAGAGCTGCAACCAGATAGCGGTAACATAATTTATCAAGAAAATAGAAAACCAATCAGTCGGGCAACAGATCAGACGGAAGACATTAAAATTATCGTGGAGTTTTAAAATATGGTTCAAAAGACAGACCTTAACGTAGCACCTTATTATGATGATTACGATTCCAGTAAGAATTATGTAAGAACTCTTTTCCGGCCAGGATTTGCTATTCAGGCAAGAGAACTTACACAGTTACAATCTTCCCTTCAAAATCAAATCTCAAGTATGGGTGAGCATTTTTTTAAAGAAGGTAGTGTGGTTATTCCGGGCCAGGTAAGTGTTCTATCGGATTATCATTCTCTGAAACTTGCCTCAACATTTGCTGAGGAAACAATTGATCCAGAACAGTATTTCAACTCTACATCTCCTGTTATTATTACAGGTGCTACAAGTGGTGTTACTGCTCAAGTAGTTGGATTTGATGCTGCAACAACTACTGATCAACCAACTTTATATTTAAAGTATATTAAATCTGGCACCGGCAGTGCTGATGTTGATGCAACTTCAGCATTTCTAGACGGAGAAAATATATCTGCAAACGCTGGAATAACACATACGACATCATATTCTACTGGAATTGCTTCTGCAACAACGTATACTTCAATATTTTCTCCCCAAGATGCAACCTCAGCGACTACATTAGCTAATCTTCGCAGTTCTACAGGACCAGCTGCAGCACAGGGTGTTGCTGTTGATGTTCAAGCTGGTGTCTATTTTATTCGGGGTAATTTCGTAGAGTGTTCAACAGAAAGAATAGTTATTTCTAAATATGATCCTACCACACCTTTTCGTGCTGGATTTGCTATTACTGAAACTTTGCTTACACCAGAAGCAGAAACAGGTCTTTTAGATAATGCCACGGGTTCGGCAAACTTTGCTGCTAAGGGTGCTCATCGTTTACAATTTTCTTTAAAATTGAAAACGATGGATTTCGATGCAATAACAGATAGTGATTTTGTTGAATTAGCTTCATATAGTAATTCTCAAGTACAAAGTATAACTCGTAATACTGAATATAATATTTTAGAAGAAACTCTTGCTAGAAGAACTTTTGATGAGTCTGGAGATTATACTGTACGACCATTTCAACTTATAATGAAGGAAAGTAATACATTAAATAAACTTACTGGTGTATATTCTGCTGGTGCAACGACAGATGATAACAACACATCTTCAAATGCATTGTTAGCATGTCAGATATCATCTGGTAAAGCTTATGTTAGAGGTTATGAGATTGAAAAACTTGCTACAACATTTAAAGACATTAATAAGGCAAGAGACACAGAAAATGTTAATGCTGGTATAACGACTTTTGAATTAGGAAATTATGCAACTGTTAATAATGTTTATGGCACACCTGATATTAGTTTTAATTCTGGTGAGTCAACCGCATATAAAACAGTAACTTTGTATCCACATTTTATATCGACTAATGGTTCTACTCCTGTTGCTGGTCCGATAGGAACATCATCAGCTGTAGCCCCTATCGGTCAAGCAAGAGTCAGAGCATTTGAATTGGATAAGGGTACTGTTGGTACAGCTGATGCAACATATAAAGTTTACCTTTTTGATATTAAAATGTTTACTTATATTACTCTTAGTGGTATTCCAAATCCAGCTTTAGATGCAAATCGACCATTTGGTGGTGTAAAAATAACTGGTTCAACTTCTGGTGCAGAGGGATATGTTGTAGATGATATTGCTACTACAAGTGGAAGACAGTTAGTTGTAATTAAAACTTCTGGTAGATTTTCTAATGGGGAGACATTTACAGCTTCCGATAGAGAAGAAAGCGATAAAAAAGTTGAAACATCTCGACAGGAATTTCCAACGGTGGCAGGAAGTGCCGCATCACCCGTTGATGTTACTATGATTGCATTTAATGACACTAATGCTGATAATACACATACCTTTGAACAAGTTCGATCTATGGTTATGGTTGATGATACTGCTGCACAAAATTTCACAGCTGATTTGGTTCAAGAACCCCCACAAAATCGGGAAAATATCGAAGACCAATTAAAATTAGATGGAACAGATGCCGGTAGTGCTAATGCAAATGAGCGATTCGTCAACCAGGCCGATTCCGATGACCCCTCTGGTGGAGTTATTATGGAAAGACAATTCTTCCCAAGGCTTCGTGATCCTGAGAAAAACAATGCATTAGAAAAACTTCCAAAACAAGTTGTTAAGACTTTGTTAACACCTAATAATCAGTTTGCATCTGATACACAATATACGGTTCGTAGACAGTTTATTAGTACAACTAGTGGCTCTGGTGCTGTTTCATTTTCTACGGGTACAAATGAAACCTTTGTAGCACATGCTGAAAAAGATTATGTAATGTCAATTCTTACTGCTGGTGATGGTACGGGCACTGCCGGACAACTTGTGAGTGTTGCTTCTACATTAACTGGTACAGGAACAACTCAAATTACGATTACGGACAATACGATTTTAGGTGATTCAGCAAAAGTAAAACTTATTGCAACTATTCTTAAAACAAACGTATCACAGAAAACAAAAACTACGCAACTTATGAAACAGTTGAAAGTTGTTCCAGGCGCAACTGATCCCTATGGAACTCGGCCAGAAGATAGAGATATTTCTTTAGGTCGTGCTGATGCATTTAAACTGGTGGGTGTTTTCGACTCACAAGATACTTCTACCGATGCAGTTGCTCCTGAGCTAACTTTGAGTGGAATTTCTGGAACATTTACCAGAGGTGAAAAGATTACAGGTAGTTCAAGTAAGGCCACTGCTAGAATTATTGATACATCTACTCCTATGAGTTTTGTTTCGACAAACGACTTTTCTTTTACTTCTGAGACAATTACAGGAGAAAGTTCTGGTGCAACAGCTACAGTAACAGCAATAACTGCTGGTGATATTGTAATTACAAGTAAGTATTTACTTGATACAGGACAACGTGATAACTATTATGATATCGCAAGGATTGTAAGAAAAAGATCACAGGCTGCTCCTATAGGAAGACTTCTAGTAGTCTATGATTATCTTGAGCATGGTACTGGAGATATGTTTACGGTTGACTCTTATAGTGATGTTGCAAAACAAATGGAATACGATGATATTCCAGTATACTCTGCTTCAAAGATTGATGTAGATGAGCCAGTACCATCAGGTAAGTTTCCATTGTATGATACCTATGATTTCCGCCCAACAGTTGGTCTTGTAACGGGTGCATCCACAACTCTTTCAGCTGTGGATGAAATAATTAATGATTCTTTCGATTTTTATCACAGAACCTTTGGTGGTACTGGTGGTGCAACTGTAGATACACCAAAGCCAGGTTCTTTTGTTCAGTCTGATTTTCTATATTATCTTCCTAAATTTGCATCCCTGATTTTAAATAGTAAGGGAACATTTGTAGTAGTTGAAGGTGAAAGTGCTGAAAATCCATTGTTACCAAAAGTTCCAGAAGATTCCATGTTGATTGCTACTATGTTTATTCCGGCATACACCTTCTTACCACAAAATGTGACGATAAGAAAAATAAAACATCAAAGATATACTATGAAGGATATCGGTAAGATTGCTAAAAGGTTGGATCATGTTGAATATTATACAGCATTAAGTTTGTTGGAAAGAGATGCTGAAAGTTTTGAAGTAACTGATGCAAATGGATTGAATCGATTTAAATCTGGTTTTGTTGTTGATAATTTCAAAGGTCATCGTGTAGGTGATACTGTTCATAGAGATTATAAAAACTCTATGGATTTTGAACTTGGACAATTGCGACCAAAACATAAAGCAAAAGGTATTGAGTTAAAAGAATCGGCTACAACCGATGCACAAAGAACAGCAGCAGGTTATCAAAAAACTGGAGATTTGATTACTCTTCCATATACAGAACAAACATTAACAGAACAACCTTATGCCACAAGAACAGAAAAACTTAATCCTGTTATATCATCTCAATGGACAGGAACTATAGAATTATCACCAGCATCTGATACATGGTTTGAAACTGAAATTTTACCAGTGTTGACAATTAATGAAGAAGGTGATTACGATGCAGTTTTAGCACAGGAAGCAAATAACCTTGGTGTTGTTTGGAATTCATGGCAAACACAATGGTCAGGAGTTGTTGAAACCAGAACAGAAAACTTTACAGAGGGTGGAGATCAATTTTCGCCAGATAGATTTGATGTAACAAGAACTATTGAAACTGTAAGAACAAATCAAACGAGAACTGGTGTTGATACACAAGTTGCACTTAGAGTTGATAGGGTATCACAGGGGTTGAGAGTTGTTTCAACAACAGCAATTCCAGTTGTTCGTTCAAAAACTATAACTTTTACAGGTGAAGGATTTAGACCTAACGCTAGATTGTTTGCGTTCTTTGATAAAGTTTCTGTAAGTGCTTATGTTACTCCGGCAAGTTCAACTTATAGTACTGTAGACACTCCTATAGCTGAAAGTCCTTTGGTTACAACTGCAACAGGTAAAGTAGAGGGAACATTTGTAATACCTGATCCAAAGGTTGATGGTAATCCACAGTTTAATACAGGTGATCTTGAGTTTAGACTTACTTCAAGTAACTTTAACGGTATGGTAAGTGTAGAAACCCGGCCAGGAACAGCTGGATCGGCAATATATTCTGCAGCTGGATTGTTAGAAACACAGCAAGAAACAATTATTGCAACAAGAAATGCTCAGGTTACGAGAAGGGCTTTATCACAAGAAACTTCTTTTAATAGTACGGTATCAAATGATGTTCGTAGATTTGCTGGTAATTGGAATGATGAAGAAGCAGCCCGTCTCGCAGCTCAGCAAGATCAATCAGATGACACTGACAGACAAAATCGTGATCTTAGTGGTTGGGGCAGTCGAAAGGGTGGTGGCTGTTTCATTGCTGGAACACAAATCATGATGCATGATCATACATTGAAAAATGTTGAGGATGTCCAAGTAGGTGACAGACTTCATAGATTAGATGCTGAGTCAAATGAAGTTTTAGAACTTCAAAATAAGTTGATAACAGATGGACGTAAATTAGGTTCTATCAATGGTGGTGAACACTTCTTTACTGAAGATCATCCACTGAAAACGCCAGCTGGTTGGAAATCAATCAATGCTGAAATGTCTAATAGTAAATATGACTTTACCGAAATTGGTCAATTGCAGATAGGTGATACTATTATTGGACATGCTGGAGATGATACTGTTATTACTTCAATAGAAACAAAAGAAGTACCAGAGGATACTCCCATATATAATTTCACACTTGATGGTGATCACGAATACTTTGCTAATGGTTTCTTGGTTCATAATAAGGCCAGTGGAGGAGTTGGCGGATCAACCGGCCCGGCAGCTGCCCCCGATCCTCTAGCTCAAACATTTACTGTACAGAATGACGGTACAACTTTATCCTCTGGATCATTTATTACTTCTGTTGATGTATATCACCAAGCAAAAGATGATGTTCTTCCTGTAATTTTGGAGTTGAGAAATGTTGTAAATGGATACCCTGGCCCTAAGGTTTTACCCTTTGGTCGAATAACAAAAAATCCAGCAGATATTAATATTTCTGATGTTGCTGCTACAGCAACAACATATACATTTCCATCACCAGTTTATGTGGAATCGGATACTGAATATTGTGTTGTGTTAATCTGCAATACGGAAAATCATAAAGTCTGGATTTGTCGAATGGGGGAAACTGATATCGCTGGAGTACGGACTGTATCTGATCAACCCCACATTGGTATTCTGTATAAGTCACATAATAATACTGGATGGTCAATGAGTCCTATGGAAGATTTGAAATTCTCAATTAAAACTGCTAAATTTTCAAAAACTAGTGGTGTATTAGCATTAACGAATGATGATGTGCCAACACAAACTTTGCGTAAAGACCCACTTGTTATTACTGATGCTAGTACAGTAATGAAAGTACAACATCCCGATCATCACATGTATGCTACTTCCAATAATGTGACAATTTCTGGAGTTAAATCTCCAGTAACTACAACTTTGAATGGTGGTATTAGTGATACACAAACTACTTTGACATTAACTAGTGGAACTAATTTTGCCGACACTTCTGGAATATATTCAAAACTAGCTAACAATTTGTGGTATATTAAAATTGATGATGAGCTTATGACATATACTGGAATTAGCACTAATGCTGTGTCTGGACTTACAAGAGGTGTGGATGGCACAACTGAAGTAGCACATTCTAGTGGTGCAACGGTAGAACTTTATCAGGCACATAAAGTACCGTTTACAGAAATTAATAAAACACATACTGCGGTTGCTAATACAGAAATTGATAGTTACACCTTAACTCTAACTACAACACCTGTGGTTGATGGATCAGGTAGTTTATCTTCAGTTGGTGGTTCAGAGGTAAAGGCAACAGAAAATGCAATTATGGATTTATTTTCAACTCAGATTGGTTTGATGGAATTGCCTGGCACTAGTGTTTCTTCCGAAGCTTTAGTTGTCAGGGCAACAAGTCCATCAGGTAGTCAGACATCCTTTGAAAATACCCGTGATGATGAACTTGTACCGACAATTAAGTTTCCATTAAATGATAATTATAAATTTGAAGTTCCTTATATGGTATGTTCAACAATTAATGAGACAAATGAATTATCCTCAAAAAGATCATTTGAGGCACAACTTACATTGTCAACAGAATCAGAAAGTCTTTCTCCTGTCATTGACCTTGGTAGAATGTCTATGATTGCAGTTGCAAACAGACTTAATAATATAGATTCATCTTCTGATGTTTATCCTACATCTGGATACGTTGGTTCTGAACGTGCAGAGGGTGATGAAAACGCTGCAATTTATATTACCAAACAGGTGACATTAGCTAATCTTGCAACAGGTCTAAAAGTTATATTTGCTGCTCATCGGCCATCTTCAAATGATATTAAAGTGATGTTTAAAATTTTGCCGATTGATGAATCTGAAGATTTTGATAATCTAAGTTATACTTATTTTAATTCAGACGGCTCTCCTGATTCGACAGTCGCACCGTCTGCTAATATTAATGATTTTCAAGAATACGAATATACCGCTGGTCTTGATGATGATGGTGTTGGTGATCCTTTGGCAGAATTTATATCTTTTCAGATTAAGGTTATTTTGCAAGGAACTAACTGTGCAGAACCACCTAGAATTAAAGCAATGAGGGCTTTGGCACTAGGAACATAGAATGGAGAGAGTATATAAAAAGGTTGAGGGTCATTCTGATTTAGTAAGAGATACTAAGTCTCATGCTATTCTTAATCGTAATCCCGATGCATATGAAAAGGCAAAAAGACGAGCTGCAGCTGCACAAAGACAAAGAGATGAAATACGAGATACAACGAGAGAAATAAACCATCTCAAATCAGAAATGCATGAGATTAAACACCTTCTGAAAGAACTATTAGTTAATAACTCATAACTTGGGAGAAATGCATACTGAGGTTGTGGTAGATATAAATATGTAGAAAAGGAAGATAAGTATGGCTACACCTTCAACAAAAGCTACATTAAAAAGTTATTGTCTCAGAGCACTTGGGTTTGGAGTTATTGATATTAACGTATCTGATGATCAGGCTGATGATCGTCTAGATGAGGCACTTCAATACTTTGCTCAGTATCACTACGATGGTATTGAGAAAATGTATCTCAAGCATCTAATTACTTCTGATGAAGTAACTCGAGCTCGTTCTGATGAATC
>VTLG01016629.1_pt1 | contig 22242 bp, 30 predicted proteins | sample 4694571 | NCBI WGS metagenome assembly VTLG01 (sample SAMN12604809, study PRJNA352737) | marine metagenome | biome: ENVO:00000447; feature: ENVO:00000209|ENVO:00000569|ENVO:01000036; material: ENVO:00002151; isolation source: viral sequences binned using virsorter ... | reverse complement strand
ATTCCCACAGGCGCTCTGAGAGGCGTTATTGCTAACTTAGCTATAGAAGTAGCCCCAGATTATAACGGTATAGTGTCACAAGGCCTTATAAAAGCTGCAAAAGAAGGCATGAATACAATGCGCCTTATAGGACAAACTATAACAAAAAGCGAAATGCCTTCTACATTACCATTAGGCTCAGGTAACGAGGGTGACCTGTCAGGCATCTCTGGACATTTCTATCCAGACTCAGAAGCAGATATTTTGGCAGAAACAACTGGCGCAATAGCTTTGGAGCAAAATACAAATGGATAGATCGCAAGGTAGAAAAAAATCAGACTTTGTTGCAAAGACATCTGTAGATGCTGGCGCATACATAGATTATGTTGTTAACGGCACAAACTATAAAATTTTATATACAAACTTTCTTAACGGTCTTGGTGTTACTGGAACGATAGTTACAGAAGGTGATCCATCTGGAACTGCTGTTTTAAATGTAGACGGAACCGTTAACAAAATAAGAAACTTAGAAAACGGGTCGGGTGTCATAACTAGCATATCCGCAAATGGTGGTGTAAAGATACAACAAAACTTTACAGCAGATACCACTGGTGAACCTATACTGCGTAATGTAACAGATGACACGCCAGACATAGTTTCTTTGGTTGCTGGCGATGGAATAACCATAGCTAGGACCAATAACTATCTTACAATTTCAGAAACCGCTAATACAGTTCTTGATGGATTGTTAAGTATTCAAGGTAACAGTACAGCTACAACAATAGCGGGAGCTGGTGATGCGGTGTTAGTAGCTGGCACATGGGTAGTTGAAAAAAGCGGAATAGGTGCTGGCACTACAGGCGGCAGGATAACTTACACTGGCTCGTCATCGCAACAAGTAAAAATAGATGCAAGCATTTCTGTAAAAGCGGCTTCAGCTTCTGGTCAGAATGCGTCTTTGTATGTTGCTAAAAACGGAACAATAGTAACGGCTTCTAGAGTAAACACTGAGGTAGATGCGACTGTTGAAAAGAATATTAATGTTGCTTGGATAGAGACTGCGGGTCAGAACGATTACTTTGAGCTATTTGTAGCCAATGAGTCAGGAACTGATGATTTGGTAGTAACTAATGGTTCTTTCAGGACTTCTTAATGCCAAAAACTATATTGCCTATAGCAAACGGATACTATGAAAGTGACTCTCTGCCTATTTCAGCGCAAGAGTGCATTAACTTTTATCCAAATATAGTTCAGGCTCCAGCGTTAAATCAGGAAACATTGTTTGGAACTGATGGTATAGAGCAAGTTGCGTATGCAAGCAGCCTAGAGATAAACAGAGGCGCACATGAAATGAACGGTGTGCCTTACTTTGTAATAGGCAACACTCTTTACAGTATGGACTCTAGCAATGTGTTGACTACTAGAGGAACGATTGCTGGTAGTGGATTGGTGTCTATGGCAGACAATGGAACTCAGATGTTAGTTTTGGTTCCTAACGGTAATGGCTACATTTATGACCATACCTCTACGACACTGACACAAATTACTGACGTAGACTTTACTGCTAACGGTAATCCTCAACAGGTAGTCTACATAGATGGATATTTTTGTTTAACGACAGACAGTAAGAAGTTTATTGTAAGCTCCATAAACGATGGACTTAGCTATAACGCTTTAGACTTTGGTACATCAGAGTCTGACCCTGATGAGATTGTTGCTCCGGTAGTGTTTAAGAACCAGTTGTTTATTGGCGGTTCCCAAACAATAGAAGCGTTTTCAAATATTGGTGGCGCAGACTTTCCGTTTCAAAGGACAGGATTGTTTTTAAGTAAGGGTATAGTCAGTCCTTTTAGTATTCAGTCATTGCAAGATACGTTTATATTTATCGGGTCCGGTTATAGAGAATCTCCTGCTATATGGGCGTTAAGCGGTAATGACGTTGTAAAAATATCTACAACGGCAATAGATAAAGAGCTAGGAAGTCTCACAACGGACCAGATTAATGCTATTTACTCTTGGTCCTATGCTCAGAAGGGAGCTTACTTTGTTGGTTTTGCTTTGCCTTCCACTACGTTTGTTTATGACCTTATAAGTAAAAGATGGCATGAAAGAAGGTCTGTTATAGATGGCACTTTAGGAGCTTACAGGGTTAAGTCGTTAGTTAGAGCTTATAACAATGTCTATTGTGGCGATATAACTGATGGTAGAATAGGCAGGCTAGATGCAGATATTTTTGAGGAGTACGATACTCCTATACAAAGAACAATAGTCACACAACCTTTTCAAAACAATATGGAATCTTTTGTGCTGCCTTCTATAGAGATGACAGTAGAAAGTGGTGTAGGAAATCCTAATAGCGTTGATCCATTGCTTGGAATGTCAAGAAGTAAGAACGGCAAAATCTGGACAAGTGCTAGATACCGAAAGATGGGTAAGGTTGGTGAGTACGACAAAAGACTTATATGGAGAAGGAACGGCAGAGCTTCAAGGTTTGAGCTTTTTAAATTTACTATGAGCGATCCTGTAAAGCCTGTACTTATTCAACTAACGGCTGAGATAGAGGCGGCAGCATGACTTACAAGTTAAATGTAGCGCAGCCAATAGTTGAGAGAGATGGAACAATGGCTAATGCTTTCAGGCAGTATACTCAGGATGCTGCTTTGAGTATTCCCATTACAGGAACAGGTACACCAGAAGGTAATGTAGAGGCTAGGCAGTTTAGTTTGTACTTAGACACTTCTGGAGGTGCTGGCAGCATTCAATACAGAAAGATGCTGGCAGAAATTGGTGGTGATCGCAAAAGAGGCTGGATAGCCGTTTAGGAGAATATTATGTCAAATGGAGCATCAGGAGCGGGTGGTGTAGCAGGCGCAGTACTTTCATTCGGTGGAAGCGTTTTGGATTACAAGTCAAACAAAGAAGCTGCCAAACAGCGCGAAAAGCAAATAGAGCAATTAAGAAAAGACATATTAGATCGTGGCAGAAGGGCCACAGATGCTCTTCAGCCTTCTTATAATGCTGCTCAAGATGTGAGACAACAAGGCCTTGACGCAAACCTAGCCTTAACAGGAAACACCTTTGAGCCTAGAGTGGACCTTTTGCAAGATTCTGGATACATGGCTCAACAGGCTGTACTTGCAGGATTAATGGGTCAAAGAGCTGCAACATTGGGTGATCCTATTAACTACGGAGCATTGCAGCCGCAAAGTGTTCCTGTAGATATGTCTGCCTTAACAGGTATTACGAATCCAACAGGAATAAACTTTACGCCAATGGCAACTCCAGATTATGGAGATACTGCTCAAGAAACTTTTACTGCCGGAGATGTTTCTCAATACTTAGCAAATTATCCTGACCTTACTAAATACTATGAAGAAAACAAAGAAACATTAATTGACGGTAGCGGAAACGATATTTTTAATAGTCTTGAGGGTTATGCTAAATGGCATTACGATAATTTTGGTAAAGCAGAAGGCAGAATATACGACAGGCCTTTGCCTAATATGGTTGCTGCACAAGGCGCACAGACAACAAACATAGATACATCAATGGATGGCTTTACCGGAGATCAGGTAAGAGGCGCTATGATGGGAGTGGTGACTTAGATGGCATTAAGCAACTTAAAAGGCATACCTAAAAAACCTCCATACGCTGATGCTGATGTTGAGAGAGTAAAAGGTTTACTCAACTCTGGCGCTGTAGATGTCGGAGAAGTGGCTCAATATTTTAAGGTTCCTAAAACTGTAGTTGTTGGAAACTTGTTAGGAATCCCAGCAAATGCGTACACTAGCGGGAAGGCAACGCCACAACAAGCAAAGGCAGTAGAAAGACTGATTAAGAAAGGTGTAGCAAATACCTCAGAGGTAGCTCAATACTTTTCTGCGCCTCCTGCGGTTGTGGAACAAAGCTTAAAAGAAGATTTTTTATACAATGAGGCTCAGGTTAAGGAGGCTCAACAAGGTCTTCCTGTTTCTGCGCCAACTCAAAAGCAAATAGAAAGCATTCCAGTAGATGGAGATTACACAGAGGCAGAAACTCAGCTAGTGCAGGATGCTTTAGAGGCTGGAACTTATACTGCTGCACAAATAGCTAACAACTTTCAAGTGCAGGAACAACAGGTTGCTGATGAGTTAAAAAGAAGACAAGAAGTACAACAACAAGGATTTACTGACATAGCTAACCCATATCCTCAAGGGATACCAGCAGCTATGGCGGCTTTTAACAATCAAGCAACAAATGCAGCAGCAGGCGCTGCTGGTGGAGCTGCTGGTGGAGGATTAGCAGGAACTCCAGACCCTTTATCTGGAACCACAATTATGGTGGATCAAGTAACAGGAGGAGCCGCAGGAGGTGGTGCTGCTGGAGCGTCTGGAATACAAAATACTACTGATCCCAATGCAGTAACAGCAAAAGATAAATTACCTTTAACTGCGGTAGCAAATTACGCGACAGGTAGTGACATACCTATAGGGCTAAAGGGTTCAGAACAAGCTTTAAAAGGCACTACAGCAGGGTCAATAGACGTTCTTGATGCTGTTAACAGAGCTGGAAGGCAAGACATAAACCCATATGCTATTGCTGGACAAGATGCGTTAAGGACACAAAGAGCTTTGGCTGGACTAGATGGTCAGGCGGCTTTTGATGCAGCCTATCAAGAAAGTCCTCAGATGAAGTTTTTAAGAGAGCAAGGAGAAAGAGCTGCCTTGAGAAATGCGGCTGCAACTGGTGGATTAGGTGGCGGCAACGTATTAAAAGAGCTAACAAGATATAACACTGGTTTAGCTTCTCAGGACTTACAAAACCAAATAGCTAACATAAATCAGTTATCTGGCAGAGGATTTAACGCAGCAACTCAAATGGCTGGTTTAAATTTGAACACAGGACTTCCTGCGGCTAACGCTATTAATACGCTAGGGGTTAACCTTGCGACAGGTAGAACTGATGCCGCTACTAAACTTGCTGACCAATATGGCGATGCTTCTAATAAGCTTGCTAACATTCTTGGAAGTCAGGGATTGAATATAAGTAATTTGGTTGGAAACACAGCTTCAAGCATCAATAACGCAAGAAACAATGCAGCAATAAACGAAGCTAGGGCGCAAGAAAATTTTGGAGTTAATCAATCAAACATTCAATCAGGTATTGGTAATCAGTTGGCTGGACTTCCTATGGCTCCAATAGCTGTTCCAAACTATCAGCAAGGAATTGAAAATGCTTTCAACTCTGCTGCTTTAGGAGCAGAAGTATTTGGAAGAAATGATGGTGGAGCGAAAGTGGATACCTCTAAGGGAATCCCTAACCCTAACTATCAAAATCCTAATGCCACTTGGGGTAATTACACTATGGGTAATACAAATTACCAACTAAATCCGGTTCGTAGGTAAAAAAAATGATTGAAAATACTTTTTATCAAGAAGGTCCGGTTGTAGAAGATAATCCGTTAACTGGAAACCCTATTAGCTTTCCGTCTTTAGATGCGCCTTTGGGCGGCACTACAAGATCAAGAGGACAAAAGCTTATGGGAGTTGGGGGCGGTGCTGACCTTCCTACAAAGTTAAGAGCTTTGGGAGCAATGGTTGGTAACAAGGTTCCTGAGTTTAGACAGCAGCAAATGCAAGAAAGAGAAGCAGAAAGTATGCTTGGTGTGCAAGAGCTTCAAAAAAGAGAGATGCTGGATAAGTCTTTAGCTAAGGATTACTTTACCGCCTATGCTATGGCTGAGAATGGAGACTATCAAGGGTTTATGGACTTGATGGAAGACAGGCTTAGAAACGAAAGAAAGCTTGGCTTAGATACAAGTTCAACATTAGAAATCATGCAAGATGCTCAAGGACCAGATGGTATGGCTACGGTTATGCCATATCTAAAATCTACCCTAGAATCTGCATTTGCTGCTGGCTACTTAACGCCTGCTGAAATGAGCAAGCCTTTAGATAGATTCAGAATGATAACAAGAGAAGATAGAGAAAGAGCAAGACAAGCTGGCATTGCTCTTCCAGATATGCCTTTGCAAGTAAATATAGACACAGGAAGAATAGAAAATATAGATGGGTATACTTCTCCTAGCACTGGCAGCTCAACAAGAGAGATGGAAGCAGATCAAAATGGAATTTTGCGTTATGTAGATACTGGAGAACCTGTTTTTCCAAATGTTGAAACTGAACCAGAAACTCCAGAAGTTCCTAGTATAAAACAAAACCAATCTAAAGCATCCGTTTTTGGGCATAGAGCACAAGATGCTTCTTCAATATTAGATAACTTAGAAAGTTCTATTATAGACAGAAATATTTTTGCTACATTTGCCCAACAGTCTATGCCAAATAATTTAAAAAGTTCTGAACAACAACAATTCGATCAAGCAACAAGAAATTTTATTAATGCCACTTTAAGGCTTGAGTCTGGAGCTGCAATACAACAATCAGAATTTGACTCTGCAACATTACAATATATTCCACAATTTGGAGATAAGCCAGAAGTGCTAGAACAAAAGAGGGCAAATAGGGAACGCTTTGTAGAAGGCATGAAGGTAGAAGCTGGCCCTGCTTGGGATATGGCAGAAGATATGGCAGACAATGAAAATATTATAGAATATGACGAAAACGGTAATAGGATAAGCTAATGCCTGACGTAAAAATGCCTGATGGTAAAATATTACGGTTTCCAGAAGAAACTTCTTTGGAAGTTATAGACAAAGCCGCAAAGGATTATATTAGCGGCATTTCTTCTCCTGAGCCTGATCCGGTTCCTCAGCCTGAGCCTACGCCTGAGCCTGAGCCATCAAGACCAAACTTTTTTGAAAGAGTTGGTGACGATATGAGCAGGCGTGGCGAAATGGCAATGGATATAAGAGATGCTGGTATGTCAGGAAAACAAACAGCAGGAGAAACGGTTCTTCAATTAATTGGGAAAGTAGGGGCAGGGTCTGTTCTTGATATTATTGGAGAAGGAGTTGTAAGTGCGGGTTATGGTGTCCAAAATGTGACACCGGACCCTGTTGAAGATTGGATAAAAACATATATGTTTGATCCTTTTGTGCAACAGCCTTTAGTTAAAGAAGGTTTGTCTGCTATGCAATCTGGTACAGAATCTTATCAAAATTGGGCAGAAAATAACCCAAGACTAGCAAGAAACTTTGACGCTTTAGCAAATACTGCTTTAGTGGCATCTCCGGTTAAAACAAACCCTACGACTAAATCGCAAAGCGTTCTAGGCGCAACCTCAAAAGCTATTGATGAAAGTGCAGAACAAACAATAAAAACAAGAAGACAATCGTTTTTAGAAGATTTAGTTAGGCCAGCACAAACAAAAGGAGTAAGAGAAGAACAAGTAAAGAGAACAACAGAGTCTGGTATTTTAAATACAAAAAACATAGCACCGTCAACATCAGAAGCTCAAGCTATTAGTGCAATAGAAAATATTCCTTCTGTAAAACCATCTAACACTTTGCAAAAAAATTATAACAATATTTCGTCAGAGCTAACCAAAGAGGCGCAAAATTTATCAAATACTTTAAAAAATTCAAAAGTAATGATTCCAAAGAGCGAAGTTGATGATGTTTTTAATTCTGCTTTAAAAACTCTTGAAGAATCGCCAGTTATGGTAGGAGATGCAGCAAAAACAGGAGCAAGATATATAAATCAAGCTAAAACTATTGTTAATAATCATCCTCCAACAAGTCTTGGTCTATTAAACGCAAGAAAAGAATTTGACCAATATGTTTCTCGTCAAAAACCAAAAATATTAGACCCAGCAACAGAGAATGCTGCTTCTATTGCTGTGAAAGAAGTTAGGCAATCACTTAACAATTTAATAGCTTCTAAAAACCCACAAGTAGCAGTTAGAGATTCTTTGTCAAGACAGTCTAGTATGTATACAGCTTTAGACAATATTGGCAAAAAAGCGGCAGACGAAGGAGCTAATGCTATAGCAAGAATATCTCAAAGTATAGACCGTATTTTAGGACAAAGATCAAAAGTAATGAATGTTATGGGTTTGGCTGCTGGTGTTGGTACTTTTGCCGTTTATAATGCGTATGCAAGTCAAGTATCTGCTTTAGCTTATACATTGGCAGGAATGTATGCTGGAGGAAAATTTTTTATGAGTCCTCAGTTTAGAAAATCAATAGCTGCTACAATAAGACAAGCAGATAAAGCTATTAAAAAAGCTACTGATCCAGATACAATAAAATCGTTAAGAGCTGACAGGGCGCTTGTTGTAGAGATGTTAAGGCAGGCTAATAATTCGGGTGAATAACAATGGCTAGATTTGGCGAAATAAACGCACAATACTTTGATGACGCTGGTGATCCTCTAGGCTCTGGAAAGCTTTACTTCTATGATTCAGGAACCACTACATTAAAGACTACTTACTCTGATATTAACCAGACGGTAGCGAATACTAATCCGGTTATACTAACTGCGGCTGGTAGACAGCCAAACATATTCTTCACTGGTAACGCTAAGGCGATACTAACGGACTCCAGTGATGTGCAGATACTGGTGCGTGATCCTGTAGGACAGACTGCTTCAGCCTTTGGTGACGCTTGGGTAGCCACTAAGATATACGATGCAGACGCTGTGGTGTTGGGTAGTAATGGTGTCTATTATCGGTCCTTAGTCTCTGCAAACCAAAACAATGATCCTACTTCTACGACAGGATACTGGACACTTCTTTACTCAATAGAGTGGAGTGCGGGAATAACCTATGCAGCAGGCGCTAACGTCACGCAAAATCAAATACTTTATCAAAGCATACAAAACAACAACGCTAATCAGAATCCATCGTCATCTCCTGCTTACTGGACCAGAATAGGTATTGCGTGGGTATCAACAAATACTTATGCAATTAATGAAAACGTAGTAGGTAGCGATGGTGTCTTTTACACCTCATTGCAAAATTCAAACCTAAACAATGAGCCTTCTGCAAGTCCTTCTTATTGGGTAGGTACAAGCGCGGCAGCAGCAGCCAGTGCTACGGCAGCAGCTAACAGCGCCACAGCAGCTCAAACAGCTCAAACTGCGGCTGAAACCGCAAAAACAGGAGCAGAAACTGCTGAGACAGGATCGGTAGCAGCAAAAACCGCTAGTGAGACAGCAAAAACTGATGCGGAGACAGCTCAGGCTGCTGCGTTAGTAAGTCAAAACGCTGCGGCAAGCAGCGCCACAGATAGTAGTAATAGTGCCGCAGCATCTGCTAGTAGTGCGGCTTCAGCCGAAGCAGCATGGGACTCTTTTGATGATACTTATTTAGGAGCTAAATCGTCAGACCCAACTACAGACAATGATGGAAACCCTTTACAAGCTGGAGCGTTATATTTTTCAACAACTCTTAATCAATTAAGAATCTATAGCGGAACAGCGTGGGGCAACGCTGGGTCGGGAATAAACGGAACTGCTACTAGGGTAACGTATACAGCAGTTGCAAATCAGACAAATTTTAATATAACAGGTGGATACGATGTAGGGTTCGTTGATTTATTCGTAAATGGCGTTAAGATGGTTGATGGAGTAGACTTTAATGCTACGAACGGCACTTCAGCAGTTCTTACGCATGGAGCTGCGGCGGGTGATACAATCGACATCGTGGCATATGGAACATTTACTATCCTTGAATCAACTAAAAATCCAGATGGTGGTTTTGCAAATTCGGTGTACACCACCGAACAAAATATAGACGGAGGAACAGCTAGTGGCTGATCGAATACAGATTAGACGAGATACCGCAGCAAATTGGACAAGTGCAAACAGCGTTTTGGCGCAAGGCGAATTAGGACTTGAAACCGATACAGGCAAGCTAAAAGCTGGTGATGGATCGACAGCATGGTCATCACTTAGCTATTACACACTGGGAACAACTGGTGCAGCTATGTACTCCGATGCGACTGCAAACTTTACTGGTGACTTGCAGAAGAGTGGTGTCAGTGTACCAAGTTACTCAGATACAACAGCGAACTTCACTGGAGCATTACAAAAGTCAGGTGTACCTGTTGCTGCTGATGCAAACCTTAACACTTTTATTGGTGCTGTTGATTTCCCTGCGGCAGATGGCTCTGCCGATCAGATTTTAAAAACAAATGGCTCTGGCACATTGTCATTTGCCGATGCAGCGGGTGGTACTAGTTACGATAATTGGAACGGTGGAACTGCCTACGAAGTGCCTTTGCGAACATCAGCGGATATATCTAACGGTAGGACTGTATCAAGTCCTAGTTATGTCCAACTTTGGCGAGTTGGTTCATCAACAACAGCTAATCACACAGGAGGGAATACGTTTACCTTTATTACTGGTAATCACTCAAGCGCCAATACCGAGACGTCTTTTGCAGCTTGTGGATTTGCTGTTACTCCATCAACGAAAAGTATAAGTATCACAACTCCAACTGAAATTTGGTCGAACACCAGTGGTTATGGTATTAGCACTTGGGCTGGTACTGGTGCGGATGGCGGTGGGGAGATGGCTTGTTTTGGCAATATTGCGTGGCCTAATCGTACTAGTTACTCATTTGGATATGCAGTTTACCGTCAAAGTGACGTAAATGGGTCAAATGTCAACAATATTATGGGAGGTTGGACAGGCGATTCATACCATAATGATAGACCTCGAAAATCTTTACCTTACAACGCTGCTGGCGCGACTAGAGCTTTTATACACGGATACAATCAAAACAACAATAACATGGCATCTTATCGTACTTACTCTGGTGCTGGTCATGGACAGGGCAATGGTTCAGTCGGTAGTGTAACCGCTTGCCCAAACACCAATACCTCTACTTGTGAATCGGTAAATATGATTACGCATCCGTTGATTACAAATGCTAACCTGTTTCCTAACAGCGGGGGTTTTAACTTACCGACACATATAATGACTTACGGAACTGCTAATGGTTATTCAAAGATTGCGATTGATGCAGGTAATAATGTTGGTTCTGAAGTAACGACAGGTTTCGATAGAAACCAATACAGTTCACAATGCGCTTTTCTTGTGAAAGATCCTAGCAGTAGCAACCTCAAATTATTCAACTACGACTACTATGGACAAATTTGCGAGTGGGCTACTACGACTCAAACTCATGATAGAGGAACTTTGGGAAATATACCTTTTGCTTTGCACAATAACAGAGACATGATTATTCCGACAGGCAATATTAACGAATATTTGACTCTTAATAGTGCAACCAGTTATCCATACTACCCACCATTTTTAATGTTTAAATTTACGATTAATTATAGCGATGGAAAATTCAGCAATCTTAAAGTTTATGACGCTTCAAAAAATACAGACCTGATGATTTATGACGGTTCTCAATTTACGGCAGCAGCACTTTACGGTGATAGTTCTGACATCAGTAGCGCACCAACTCATATATTGATTGGTGGATTGAAAAACGGAAACCAAGCAACCGTCCAAATATTCGAATACCCAGCCGACAGCCTCTTTACAGCTCTTTAAGGAAACTAAAATGGCAAATACTTTAGATGAATTTAGATCAGAACGTGATGCAGCTTTGCAAGCCTCTGACTGTCTCTACCTTGCAGACGTTCAGAAAAAATTGGAATTAAATGAGGGAAGTATCTCAACGCTAGACATCTATAGACAGCAACTTAGAGATTGCACTGAGGGGGTTACAGACGATAACGCTTCTGATGCTGTATTACCCAAACCTGTTGATCCCTCTATAGCTGCTTTTTTGCAAATAGACATTAGCTAGGAGGTCAAATGACCACTTTCACAGTTACAGTTGCGGCTGGCAAGTTTGTCATAGACGGAGTAAGTCAGGCCACTCTGAATTTGACTGAGGGGCAGACCTACACGTTCGATCAATCTGATGCCTCAAACGCGACTCATCCTCTACGGTTATCAACAACATCTGACGGAACGCATGGCGGTGGGACTGAATATACTACTGGCGTGACCACAGCAGGTACTGCTGGAAGTAGCGGAGCTTACACACAAATTGTCGTAGCGGCTGGAGCGCCAACGCTTTACTACTATTGCAGTAGTCATTCTGGAATGGGCGGTCAGTTGAATACGGCTACAGCAAAAAGTCTTGCTAGAGACATAGCAGACGCAGGCTCAAAAATTAACGTGCTTGATGATTTAACTGCATCTGCAAGCGAAATAAATCTATTAGATGATTTAAGCAGAGGGTCTATTCTCTACGGCAATTCATCTAGTGCAACTGCAATCCTAACTAAAGGCTCTGCCGATCAAGTTTTAAAATCTGACGGCACTGATATTGCTTGGAGTGATGCTGCTAGTGCTGGCGCGACCTATGCTCCTACAGTCGGAACAAACACATTTAGCACAAACTTTAACGCCAATATGTCTAGCCAAGGTTTGGGTGATGTGATGGCTACTGGTTGGGCGCAAATACCTGTTTTTCGAGGTAGAGACACAAACGCCACAAACAATGCGAAAGGCAATACGTTTATACTGACAAGTGCTTATACGCAAACAACCGCATCTAATTATGCTGGAAATAATAATGGTGGAGTTGCAACGCTATCCTTTAGTGTTGTGCCTAGTACAAGAACAGTAACATGGCAATCAAATTATAACAGGGCGTGGTATCACACCAATTATAATGGAAACATTCACTCAACGACTCAATACTTCACAATAGAAGGTTCGGGACAGATGGGTTCAAATGGCTATACTGTTATGGGCAGTCAATCAAGCCATCAATTCAATATCGTCAACTATGGTTTTTTAGATAATGGTGGGTTTAATTCAGAATCGTCAGCTCAAGGTAGTGGTAATGGTCTTTATTCAAACGGTGGTCACCGTGAAGTGTTACCGACAAATGATGATGCTAATGGATACATAGCCAACTTGGGTTATGACCTATCAAACAGTCGAGCAAGCTACAGAATAATGACGATTAATTCCAGTGCTCAATACCCTACTATGGGAAGTATGACTCAATGTCATAACACAACTGGTGCTACAAGCCGATCCATACGCATGATTACCCAACATGGAATTTATCCAGACTCGACAAATGATTATCCACTACAAATTTGGAGATACGACATAAATGGTTCATATGTAGCGCAAACCTTAAATCATACAGGTAATGTTAGTAACGCGATTACCACTGGCTTTGATCCAACTCGCTATCAAGGTTTTGCTTTCTTGTTGATGGATGGCAGCACTCCGGTAGTTATGATGTATGACCCTTATTTTGAGGCATCTCGCTGGACACAATTCGATCAAGCGCCTACTCATTTTCCCAATGCTGTTGAGGGTGGATGGTTGCCAAAAACTCAAATGATGAATTACGGACAAGGTGGGTTTGTCAGCACTGGAGTTGAAAATGAATTTATGTGTTTTGATTATATTTATCCACGCAATGATATTTATTCGGGTCAGAACACTTTAAAGAAATTTAAAATAAATCCAACCAACGGAAAATTTACAGACATTTACTATTGCGACATCGACAACTCTGTTGCTGGTTGGTGGCATAGAAGTAACACTCTTTATGCTCACAAACTTTTTGGACTCTATGGCGATGATGGAAATTCATCAACGCTAACACATTTACTGGTTGTGGCTTTAGATAGTACTTATCACAAATCATCGCATGGAGCACAAGTCATTGATATTCCAACCGCAAGTGATTGGAAAGCGTACCCAGCTAATTAATATGACAAATGAATATTTTTATATTGATACTAATTATAGGAGGTGTATCCGTAATATCTGATTGCGATGGCGGCTTGTGTTTCCAAGAGAAGACTACTTGTGAAAAGTTTGCTCAAAGAATAATCCTTAATTCAGTAAATACAAACATTACCGCTATGTGTAAGAGGATTGAGCCATGATAGGAGAGGCTATTTTAGCCATCAAAGCGTTAGACACCGCCTTTGTCACAGTGCAAGGATTGATTGCTAAGAAAAAAGACGTTGAGGACATGGCGAGTGAGGTTGGTAAATTTTTCACAGCCAAAAAGAAAGTTGAAGAACATATTAAGAAAGCTAGGGATGCTGGCACTGACGATTTGTTGGCGGGTTCGGCTTTAGAAGAAGCAATAACGATAGACCAGCAAGAAGAACGGATTGAGAAGATGATGGAAAAAATCCGTGACCATTATATGCGAAAAGGACAAACCCATAGGTGGACCAAAATTAAGGCTGAAGCAGCCAAGATAGAAAAGAAACGTGAAATTAAACGTAAAGCAAATGCAGCCGCTAGGGTGGCAGCCAAAAAAGAAGAGCAGATTCTAATAGAACAGTTAGCAAAGATGGTATTGGGATTGGTTGTTACAGTCATTGTAATAGCTGGAATGGTATTTTTAATCTTTGGCTCTGGAGCTGAATAATGAAGCTAGACCCTGTATTGCTAAAAATGGCTTGCTCTTGGAGCATGAAGGCTTACAGAAAGTTTGTAGAAGATACTACAAAGATAGAGTCTAAATGGACTTCAACTACTGTTTATATTGCAAAACGCAAGACTATAGACGTAATAGCATTCAGAGGCACTGAGCAGAAGCTAGATTGGCTTACAGACGCGCTGGTAGTACCTGTACCCTATGCAGGAAGGCTTTGTCATGGCGGCTTTGCTATGGCTCACAAGTCGATATGGAAAAGATTACAGAGATACATAGACCTAGATAAACGCACACTGATCTGTGGACACAGTTTAGGCGGTGCGTTAGCAGAGCTTACAGCAGCCAAGCTTTGGAAAAAACATTCTAACCTTAACCTTATAACCTTTGGTAAGCCTAATACTTTCTTCAAAGGCTTTAAGCAGCCTATGACTACCCTTGATAATCAAATATCGTGCGTACAGGGATCAGATTTGATAGCTAGGATACCGCGCCTTTGCTACGGTCCAAGCAAATCCCAAACAATGCTATACTTTGGTAACAATGGTGTGGACTTTGTAAACCCTGACAAACTTACTAGAGATGAAGATAGGCGTATAGCAGATGCTATCTCAGATCACTTTATGGAAGGGTACAAAAAAAGGTTAACAGGTTTCTTAGACGATCAAGAAAAAAAACCAAACAAGAAACTAGGTGAAGAATTGTTGGAAACTAAGAAGAGGAAACGAAATGCTTAGAATTGCTGCGTTGTGTTTACTAATGGCTGGCTGCACAGTCTCTGAAGAGATGATAGCAAATAAAGAGCTGTATTGTTCTGGAGTGTACAAAGGTATTAGAGCTGTTGGCAGGGTAGCTACTGAAGTTACGACAGGTGTAGCGATTCCAGATGTGTGTACAACCATTGATGAAATCGTGGAGGAAGACTCTGCGGGAAAGTAATTAACAACATAGAGGCACTTATAAAAGTGTATTTGCTGACAAGATGAAACTAGGCGGGTTATTAAAATCGTTAGCCCCAACCATAGCCTCTGCTGCTGGCGGCCCAATGGCTGGCATGGCGGTCAAGATGGCAGCATCTAAGTTAGGACTTCCTGAAAATACAACAGCTAATGAAATAGAAGATTTAATAGAACGCGAACCAGAAAAAGCAGTATTAGTAAAGCAAGCAGATCAAGACTTCAAAAATCGCATTAGAGAAATGGAGATTGATTTAGAATCTTTTAAGACTGAGGTAGAGGATAGAAAGTCAGCAAGAGAATCTTTTGGAACAGATTGGACTCCAAAAGTTTTTTCTATCTTAGCTCTGCTGCTTTATGGATCGTATGTTATGGTTGTCACCTTGTTCGAGCACTCGCAACAGTCTGAGACTGTTATCTCGCTCGTACTCGGTCAGCTAAGTGGTATACTTGGTACGGCTGCGGCTTTCTTCTACGGATCGTCAAGTAAGAAATAAAAGGCGCAGTTTTTGGATATGGTATTGATGAATAAAATGGACAGACTAATAGAGCAATTAAAAAGACATGAAGGTGTTTCCGCATACTGTTATAAAGATATAAATAACTTGGAGCACATAGGTGTAGGCAGAAACATATCCAAGACAGGTATAGGTTTGTCAATGGAAGAGATCGAGTACCTTTTGTCTAATGATATTCTTAGGTGCATTAAAGAGCTGAGTTCAGAGTATCAATGGTTTGGTTCTTTGGATGAAGTTAGACAAGAAGCGATAATAAATATCTTTTTTAATTTAGGAGCTACAAGGTTTAGAGGATTTAAGAAAGCTATTGCTGCTATGGAAGCGGCAGACTATAACCTTGCTGCAACAGAGTTTCTAGACAGCAGATGGGCTAAACAAGTTAAAGGCAGAAGCTTAGAGCTAACAGATATTATCCGTACAGGTAAGTATGTCTAATCCGTACATCTTTACTGCTACGGTATCCAAAATAGTCGATGGAGATACGATGTATGTTACTGACATCAATTTGGGTTTTGGGGTTGTTAATCGTGGTGATACTGGGCGCGGTATTTGTTTGCGTCTTAATGCAATCGACACTCCAGAATCTCGCACTCGAAACTTGGAAGAGAAAAAATACGGTCTTGCAGCAAAAGAATTTGTCAAAGCGTTCTGTCCAGTAGGCTCTAAGGTTACCCTAAGAACGTATGAAAAAGGTAAATACGGTAGATGGCTTGCTGATATAAAGGTAGGTAGCAAGTGGCTTTGTAAAGAGCTTCTCAAAAACCATCACGCAGTTGAATATCATGGTAAGTCTAAGAAGGATATTAAGAAGGCTCACTTGGCAAATAGGAAGCTAGTCAAACTTAGTGGATAGTGTCGTTACAGAATACTATCTCTTGAATTTTCTTTTCTTGATGAACTGAGAACATTACATAAAGATTAGCTATAACGGTTAGATCAAGCTCTGATAGTTTGCTTTTTTTATTCTCAGCATCCTTAAATATTTTGTTGAACCATTTTTGTATATCAACATCCTCCACAGACTTGAACTCACAGTCTAGACTGTTAAGGGTTTCAAACACATCGTTAAAGAAAACAAGATCGTCTTTCATAGGTAATCCTCAAACTCTAGCCTTCCTGTCTCTCCATCGTTTCTTTTTTCTAACATACGTTCATATTCGGCTTTATAGTGTTTAGCGACTTCTTTCTCGTTTTTCTTAAAAAGTTTAGCAAGTCCTATGTCTTCTCGTTTCTCTCTGAGAATATCTATCATTCCTTGACCAACTTTGTTAACAGCCCACAACCTAAAGTCATCAGGGTTGCTGCCTAGTTTTTGGTGACAGCCCCAGCACATAGCAAATGCATTATCCTTAGCCCATCTCAGGGCGTTAGCTCTCCTGCCAAAATAGTGTGAGCACTGGAGTCCCTGAGAGCCTTCTTCATGAACGGACCCGCAAACCTCACAGGTCCATGCCGTTCTTTCCCTAATGCATCTAGAGAACCATTTGTCAGAGGCCTTTATCTTAACCTTCACCGTAGATTCATCTCTGCTCTGTTGGTGGCTTGCTTAGTTCTCCAAGATTCAAACTTCATCTCAATAACCTTGATTTTAAATCGCAATGACATAGATTTCTCTACAGCAGCCTTTAGGCCTTTGAGAAACTCAATGTACTCAGGGTCAGCATACGCTTCTCTCTCCTGTTTAGCTACAGCTAGACTAGGAGTGTTAGCCTCGGCTTTAGCCATAAGCATAGCCTTCAGAGACTTCCTGTACTCCATTAAATAGACTTTCTCAGCTTCAGCTTGAGCGAATTGAATTGTCGTTTCTTCTAGCTCTTTGAATGTTTCGTTTGGCATAAGTATCCTCAACGTAAAATTTAACCCAAGAACGAATCTTGGCTGGCACTTTCTCCAAAGCCTCAACTCGTTCTTTTCTGGTCTTTAAACTACAAATATGTGCAGCGTAAAATCTAGGTCTTCCAGATTGCAAAACCATTCTCCACAGGGCTACTGTAAGGCCTGTAAGTAACGTCTTCTCTCTGGCAATGAGCATAGATAGCGTGGTATGCACTTCTCATAGCGTGGTGTGAGTCGAATAGCAAACAGTCTTTCCCGCCTTTTTTTAAGGCCATAAACTCTTTGACGTACTTGCTAGTTTTTTTTCTTCCCTTGTTAGAGATAGGTTTTGTAATAACTTCAACTCTCAAAATGGTATGTCCTCTTCTATGCTGTCTAAGTCAATCTTGGCAGCTTTTGGTGGCGGGTTGTTAGCTGGTTTCTTTTCCTGAGCCTGCCAGCCGCTAATAAACACTCCATTAGAGCCTTCTCTCAAGGCAGCTTTTAAGCTAAAAGTCTGTCCGTCAATATCTACTTTTCCAAAGTAAGCGTTATCGTCATACTTGGAATCATTTAGGCTGAAAGCAAAAGAAAGGTCATCTGCCATAACCTGAAGCCATTTTCGACTACCATCTCTAGTGCTCTTTTCAACTCCAGAAATGTAGACATCTTTGCCGTTCACCTCCATTTTGCCTTTAAACCCTTTACAGGGATTTAGGCTGAAAGTTTTTTCAGTTTCGTAACTCATCGAGTTTCTCCGTTTCAGTTGTAATAGTTTCGGCTGCGGCTACCAATAAGGGCCACGCCTTATCTAGCAGCGCCTGATCCTTCTTGATCTCAAGTAGCACAGGAGGCAGCGTAGGGTAATAGGACATCCAGTAATAGCTCTCAATGCCTAACAGGTGCATTGTTAGCTGTACTTGCTGAACGTATATTGCGGGTAGTTTTCCTGATCTCAGGTATCCAACATGGGTAGCTTTAAGAGGAGACTTTATCTCTATACCAGAAGTATCCCCTAGAAGGCCGTCAGGAGAGCACCCTATGTCGTAATCGTCATGGGCTATGAACCCTACCTCTTTAAATTGAACGCCTAAGAGAAGCTCTGCGGTGGCCCTAGCCTGTGGTTCCTTCTCCCTACCGTCTTTCATGGCCTGAGATTCGTAGCCAGCAACCAAAATTCGGTCCAATTTATCGCCTATAATCTGGTTAACAGCCTTATCGGTTACGCTTTTAGTAGGCTTTTCACCCTTAGAGGTAAAGAAACTAGAGGCCTGAGATGCTGTGATAAAGCCTAAGCGACATTCTAACCACTCAGGAGTTCCTTGCACACAGTCAAATATTCTCATGCAGCCTTCCTTTTCTTGTAGTCTTTCAGGCGCTGCTGAATGACCGCTACGTCTTTATCTGTAGCATCCTCCCAACTTTCAATACCTACAGCGTTAAATATTAGCTGCTCCTCTACGCCAGCTTTCTTGCACTCAGCCTTAATCTTAGAGGTATCTACCTTAGCGTTAGTCGCATAGTGTGCGTCATCGTCTGTTGATACCCACTTCTCTTTGTTGTTAGGGTCACCAAAACCAAACATACTAAGCATGAGGTAACGCTTGCAGTAAGTGTAGCAGCTACCAGTTCCCTGCGGATCACGTTTACCTTTATCGACTGTCGTGGTCTGACTGTACTCAGACACAACCGATTCACCTAAAATCACTTTAAAGTGACAGGTCACGCCAGCCTGATCCTCAGAGTTAACGTCTTCAAAATGAAAATGAATATCCTCTTCTTCTAAGGCTGGGGTAATGTGATCTAGCAAAGATTCTAATTTTGTGTACTTGTGGTTGTTAGCAAAGTCATTGCTACCATCTTTTTGTGGGGCGTGGATTTTAGATTTTACTTTAAAAAATCTATTCCAAAATATTCCTTCTTGCATAATCCTCTCCGATTATATTTAAGATTTTAATTCGTCAGAAATATCTTTGATTGCTGAATTCATATTTACCAAACTTAAACTTTCAGGTAATTCTTTTGCTGGGGCATCAGGAATTTGCTCAGAGGCTTTTTTAAAATCAACCTCTCCGTCTTTTGTATTGTTGACAACAGCACTAACCACTTCCCAGAGATACAGCAAATGTTCGTCAGATAACTGCGCCTCTATAGAAAGTATATTATCGTCATTGCTTGCTTGCATTCTTTGTCTAATTAAATTGATGTCTCTACTCATAATTTTCTCCTAAAAAACCGAGTCTATCAAAGCTGTTGGTAAAATGCAAATCAAGTGTAAATTATAAAAAAGTGTTGCAATCAATTTTTTACAGGAGTAAATTCGGTAGTCCGGTAGGTAGAGGGTTGGTCCGTGAAAGCGTCACCCGCCTCTTAAAATCTGAGGGTTCTCTGGAAATCCTGCCGTTAGAGCGCGATGAGTGGTCAGCTTTGCTGGCGGGTAAAAGCGCACAGAGGCGGTGCTACAACCGTAATTTTACCAGCTTGTAGCCTGTAGTGGCGTACAAGACCTCCCATGCGATGGTGAAAGCGTGGGCATGATAACACTGCCTTGCCGCACCAGCGGTAGGGTGAGTGTTGCCTCCAAAAGCTCAGGCTCTGCATAGGCATAAAAAAAATCACATACTACATATAGTATCTAACAAGCCGAGCCCTTTTCAATTAGACACAACATATAGTGGTAGGTTACGGTATGTGACAAGTCAGTTAAATAAGTGTTTGCAAATAGATAAAACTTTGCTATACTCATTATATCAATTAAATAAACCGGAGATAAAAAATGACATTACAACAACAGATTGACCAGTTAGCAAAAATCAAAGCAAGAATGGACCTTGATAAGAAAGCCCATGCTGAGTTGCTTAACAGCATCAAAGCAAACGGTGCTGGCACTTATGAAGGCACTGAGTTTGATCTAACTATCTCGGTTTCAGAGCGTAAAAATCTAGACATGAAAGCTGTCAGAGAAAAACTTAGCCGACAGTTTATTGTTGCAAACACTAAAGTTTCAGAAATCGTTAGCCATTCTTGGAGGGCCAAGTAATGGTCATCATTCAATCTAACAATTTCTATCAGCATAAGGATGTGCTGATGTCGCAAAAGTGCGGTGATACTTTCAGCATAGACATTAATTTAAAGAACGGACAACGATTTTATAATGTTTTGTTCGGTAGAAAGTGGGTCACATTTAAAGCAATTTATGGGCATGAAAAAATAAAAATTCATGTAAAAAATGCCAGAGAAGTATTGAAGACATATTATTGGAAACAGGCGCGAAACAAAGTTTGGAATGAGAAGTGTGTTGGGCGCAGAAAGTCTTTACCTAAAAATTGGGAGGCTGACTACTAATGCAGATTGACACAGACATTCCTATACCGTCAAAAAGATTTAGGAGAGCAAGTAAATATGCTTGGGCAGAAGCTATGGAAGTTGGGCATAGCGTTAGGTTTACAGACGTAGATCAAGCTCACAAAGTGTATATGGCATTGCGAAAAAGATGGGAGGGTGAGCGCGAATGGATATTGCGTTCACAAGAAGATGGTGCAATTAGAATTTGGAGAAAACTATGAGTGGGTACGCCAGAAAAAGACATAACGGTAAACCAATGAGAAGGTTATCTCTCGTTAAGCAGATCAATCAGATCATTCCAGAGGCAGAAGCAGCCTTTAGAGAAGATTTTGATGGACAAGACACTGGTATTTGGTTGCGCGGTAGCGAAAGTACGCACACTGATAAGAAAGGTAATGTTCAGAGAATTTTTGATTACTGGGCGATGGAAGAAAAAATGCAGTATCACCCAAAGCTAGTAAAAATATTAGACAGAGCAGATTGGTGGGCAGAGCCGCATGATGCGGGTACTTTAATGCTCTGGCCTAGCAGATAAGAAGACATAAAGCAAGAACATATAAGAACATATAAGAACCTGTAAGACCTATAAGACCTGTAAAGACACATAAGGAGAAGGTAATGGACATTCATAAAATAACCCTGTCATCAAGGGAGCTGCAAGTAATCTACATTGCGCTATCTAAGGTATGGTGGTCAGGTCAAGATGCCGAAGCAGATATATCTGTTAGGACCAAGCTAGAAAAAAGTGCGCTAAATAAAACTGGCAGAAGTGTGCATGATTTTTTAGTAGAACATGAAGCAATTAATGACACTGATAAACCGGATGTAAGGACTAAAGCTCAGAAAGCTGCAAGCCTAAAGCGCGAACATAAAAGGCAGATAGCAGAGCTGAAGGCTTCATAGAAGACCACAGGAAATGTCATTCCTGTTCTCCACGTTTGGCCTGAGCGTGGGTCTAAAAATCAGGCTGGTTTATAAGATTGGACCGCAAATTTGGTTGTTTGAGCGGTCCTCGTCCCAGCAAGCGGTGGGCGAATTCAGCAAAACACTTGCAGTTGGTGATCGAGTCAAACGGTTTTTTAGGTCTGTAAGACAGCCTTTTTGACTTCCAGCTCGATGCGCCAGCCGATTAAGCCACGCTAAGGTTAGTCGTACCTAAATTGGAAGCGTGTTCCGGTTTAGGTACGCACCCAAATTATTGATATATAAGGGATTATATTGTTAACAAAGTGTTTGCAAATAGGGATTAGATATGGTCTAATAACCATATTGATTAACGAAACGGAGAAAAAAATGACAA
>VTLG01013171.1_pt1 | contig 22243 bp, 30 predicted proteins | sample 4694571 | NCBI WGS metagenome assembly VTLG01 (sample SAMN12604809, study PRJNA352737) | marine metagenome | biome: ENVO:00000447; feature: ENVO:00000209|ENVO:00000569|ENVO:01000036; material: ENVO:00002151; isolation source: viral sequences binned using virsorter ... | reverse complement strand
AGTCTTACTTTTCGGTATTGTCCTTTGTTTCTTTGTTAGAGCACGTTGGAATTACCCAACCTTTGTGCAACTCTTGCTCTATAAGCAGGGTCGCTATGATACTTCGGATCGCTCATTGCCGAAGTAACCTGTGCTAGTGATTCATAACGAGGAGCTATATCCTCACCAACCTCACCAGACATTAATGCTGGAGGAATACCCTCCGAATTCTGATAGCGGGCATAAATTCCCGCAACTGCTAACTGAGTATTAGCATCTAAATTTTCTAACTGTGTATTAAAGGATTCAATTTCCCACGGTTGTAGGTTATCATTTGCCCACTCTAACATATTGTTATAGTTTTGTTCTCCTCCAACACTAGAATGTACTGCATCTATATTCTGATCTCTTAATGCTTCTTGACCTGAGATCCAAGTACTAGCTACTTCCTCACTAATACCTGCTTCTTCAAGTGCATTTAAAGCCTCTTTAGATAGTGTACCTGTACTATTGTATTCCTCTTGGAATGCGGAGAAATCTAATCCTCTATCATCTAAAAGTTGATGTACTTGGGATGGAGTGGTTTCCTGTATTGCAGGAACTTCTTCATCTTGGAATCTTTGTGCTTCCTCTTGTTGTTGTCTTTCTTCTGAACCAGAGTGAAACTGTTGTTCTAAATTTTTGTATGCCTGTGCTAACTCTTCAGCAGAGTTAAACTTCTCTGGAAGCCACTCAGGTCTTGAGTCATCTCTGACATACAGTTCTTCTTCTACATCATGTAGCTCTATTGGGTCTTCCACTTTAGCTAACATTTCGTGAACGTGTGCAGGTTCTCCTGCTAGATTAACACCTTCGCCTTGATAAGTTTGTACTTCATCTACCATTGTCTTTCCTTCTTAATGTGTGTAATTACGCTTGACCTGCAACAGCTTGTCGCATCTGATCTGCCATCTCAGGATTCTGAGTCATGGCTTCACCCATGCCTTTAGCCATTTGCGGAGCTACTCCTTTAACAACATCACCCATCATTTGAGCTTGTTGTTGTTCTTGCATTTCCGCTTTTTGGGCTTGCTGTGCTTCAGCTTGCTCTTGTTGAATCTGTTCATCTGTCTTAATTAGACCACCTGTGTCAATACCAAGAGATGCACCTAATCTATCCATGTAGTCATCAATGTTTAGTTTCTGTGCAATTACTTCTGGCCCCAAAGGAGCTAGATACTCTAAGAATTGTGATAGTTTATTAAGATCTTGACCCCGACCTAGTGCTTCCATACCTGTGACAATCTTTGGTTTCACTTTGTCTTTTGGAAACTTAGGCATCTTCCTACTCTTAACCATTTTCTGAAGTAGAAGATTAATTAACGGTAACTGAAATTCCTGAGATAGTACAGAATAGACACCACCTAGAGTACTCTCTAGTTCTTGTGCCATGAAGCGTACTTCTTCTGCCGTTACTCTCTCAGCATCTCGTTGAACAGAAGAGTTAAGTAGAAAAGCCGCAGCTAATCTTTCTTCTATTTTTCCTGCTGTCTCCTGTGCAACTCTGAAATCTCCAGCTTTTTGCACTTGGAGAGTTGATACATCGTTTGCATCACCTTGTATTATTGCACCGCTTGGTGCTTCAGCTACAGCCCTTATCCTAGTAGTTCCATTAGGTCTTACTAAGAAAAGAACTTTAGAGGCAGCCGCAGATCCCTCTACTATAGCCATAGTTAGAGCCTCAAGTGACTTCAGGTCACCTAAGTACTCTTCTACTAAACCTCTTCCATAAGATTCCCCATCTACCCTGCTAAATCGCAGAGGTATAAAAGGGTTCTTATCTATTGGATACTTACCAAAAGAATCTGGAACGGTTGTAGTACCTAATTCTTGATGAATATGCCAGTATTTACCTTTGTTACATATGTAAGTAAATAGCTCGTAGGGCTTGTCAGGAGACTCAGGGGAAAGCTCCTGTGGTGAAGGAAGCCCTAGAGCTACTCTTGCCTTCTCTGGTACTGTTTTTGCATTGAGTGATTCTTTAGTTATTAGGTAGAGTAAGTTACCCATTGGATCACGCTTACACACGTACCTGTCTAGATGAAACACTCTCATTCCTGTGTCATCCTCTGGTAAATAAATTAAACAGTTACCAGTTGTGATTAGGTGCTTCAGAGCTTCAAACACAGGTACTCTGTATGCATGAGTTTCTATCTCGTTCATTGCAGAACGCTCAATCTTTGCTAAACCTTCTTCAACTGCACCCCTTTGTTCTGCACCTGTCAACTCTTGTAAATCAAAGTCATCAATGGTGAGTCTAAAGAAGGGAGAGTTGGGAGGTAACAGAGTAAGCAATAGTTTACTTGCTAAATGATTTACTCCTCTAGCACCAATACCCTGATAAGGTGTGTTGAAAACTGTTGACCAGTTTGCTCCCTGATCTTTTAATAGGGAGGGTATCGTTACTTTAGCACATTCTCTAGCTCTGTTAAGGTATGACTCTCTTTCGTTAAAGGCTTGTTCATACATACTTTTGAGCATCCCCTTCTCAGCATATGTGTCATCTTGTGTATCTTCTACCATGTTTCTCGGTTGGACTAGGGATTTAGGCATTTTATACGGTTGCTCCGACCTTTCTTAGTGCTCGTTTACCTTTAGCACCCATCTTAGCTTTCTTACCTTTTGATTCAACAGCCTCTTTCATTTGTATCTTACTACTACCTTCTCCTACAGTCTTTGCTTCTCCAACAGAGGCAGAAGCTCCGGGTGCATCATCACTCCCCGGATCATCCTTTTTATGTAATCCTATCCTCTGCATACCAGCTTTAAATTGGTCTGCGGCTTCATGAGCAAACGCTTTACCTGCATCAGCAGCAGTATGTAGGTTTGTTTTTCCTGCATCAGCCGCCGCATGTAAAGCTGCTTTACCAGCATCAGTAGCGGTTGCAAGGTTTGTCTTTCCTGCGTCTGCGGCAGACTCAAGACCTGCTTTCCCTGCATCAAGTGCTTCTCCCAACGACCCACCAATTTCAATTTTAGGTACCTTTATTTTAGGTACTACTGCTGGCCCTCCTCCTCCTCCACCACCAAAGCAAAGGTTCTTATTTAATGGATCAAAGTTAAACCTAATTTCCTCTGGTCGTAAATCATCTAGTATCTTAATGTATTCTTTCATAGTTACCTTTTATTTTTTAGCATATAATTGAGATTTACCGCCAGTTGGTTTCTTCTTATCTTTGGCCATGTCAGCTTTTTTACCTGTTCCTTGAGATGTCTTTCCTGTTTTACTGGTGTAATTTGCTGAAGAAGAGGTTTCGGCAGCCGCACCGCTACTATCTTGTTTTCCTGAGATAGCATCATTCCATCGACCAAGCTCTCTACCAGCTACTCCTAGAGTTGCATCCATTCCATGCTCTATTCCAGTTGTTGTGGCTCTATAAAGTTTACCACTTTGCTCTCCAAAACCAGCCGCTAGTTGGTCTCTAGTAAGACCTTTGTTTTTTGCTTGTCGACTGAGATTCTTTTGTATTTGACCAGTTGTTCCACCACCCATATTTTACCCTTCGTTAATAAATAGTCTCCAATCCCCACCTTCTGTGCCGGGATGGTAATTAAGTTTTTTAGATAGTAAAGAAAAATAAGGCGACTCAGGTTCACATGGTAAAATAAATTTATGAACTCCCTCATTAGCTAAGAGAGCACCCATTGCTTGAAATACTGAATACGAATCTCTACCTCTTATCTTTTTAGTATGCATCCACCAATAAATTGTTGGACTAAATAAACAGAATGCACCTACAATATCATCATACTTCATAACTACATGAGTAGGCATAAGAGGATGTCTGTCACCATCTTTCTCTGCTTCCTCGTAAACTTGTAGTCTTTCTTCCTCTGATTCTATTGGTCTTATGTGTAAGTGTGTAAGTGTTCCCATGATGTGTGTGTGTGTTAAAGTTATCTGTTACCAGCTTTACTCTGTGTGTAGCCTGATAATCCTCCACCTTTATACTTGGAATGTGATGTACTTTTACCTTTAGATCCTTTAACCCTGTACTTTCTATGTTTACCTGTACTAGTCTCTTGTCCGACTTTTTTAGGAGCCACCATTTCCATCTCTGCTTGTGTTATTTCTGGCCTATCAATTTCAGCAGGTGGAGGAATTGGCGGTGGCATCTTAGGCACCGGCGGTGCTGTTCTCCCACCCATTATCATCCTCGTATAATTGTTTAAGTCTTTCTACAACAGCTTGTTGCCCTTGTAGAAAATAAAGTTCTTCTAATGTAGTGTCTTTAGGAGGTAACTTATCAGGAAACATCCTATTAAGATACGAAAGTAAATCTTTGGTAACTAAGTTATAGTCCATAAATGTCCACTTTTATATTAAAGTTCACAAGAATTGGCAACACAGGCTAACTCCTGTGAACCAGAAGTACTGTCAAGTGTCTCATATTTAAGAAGATTGTCCCAATTAATAGTTGGTAAACTCTTGCTTAATGTATCAAATTCTTTCTTAGTACACTCTGTGTATGGTGCTTGCTTATAAACATAATCAGAGTATGGTAAAAAAGAAACACCTGATATACCATCAAAGTTATCGTAAACATAGGAACCAACACTAAGCCACTCCTCTTCTTTAACGGAAATGGTTTGGCTAACTTTATGTTCGGCCCAAAACTTAGAATAAGTACCATGAAGTTCTAGCTGATTGATGGCAGAGAGATCTTTTCTTGTTAGAGAATACTTAGGGGATCTCATGGGGAAAGAAAAGACCATGACATTACTGGGATTAGTTATGTCAGGTTCACTTGGGACTCCACTATCAATCAGTAGTGTACACAGGGGATCTTTTACATCAGTTCTAACTGTTCTAATGTAATAAGGACTGTGGCGTGTGTGGATTCCTGAAGCAGAGTCAACTAATTGACTAACTGTTCCAGAAGGTTTAACGCAAGTTATGCTAGCAGACGTATTAATACCTAGTTCACCAGCATGTTCTTCGTTAGTCTCTATCGCTTTTTCTCTTAACTTGGTGAGTAAGTCAGGTAAGTTTTCACCACTTGATCCATTAGTAAGTGGGCAATCCATTATACCTGTTAGTGAGACACCAAGTAGTCTCTCTTCTTCACAATTTGTTTTCCATTTGTTAGTTAAGTACCTGAAGTTTGTTAGTGTGGACTGCCATGTACCTAATATGGTTGCTAGTTCTACTTTCTTAGCAAGTGTTTTTACTGTGTCATCACTCCTGACTACTGCTTCAGTTAAGTTACAAAACTCTCGTGGTCTCAGGATTATCTCTGAACATGGGTTAGTTCCAAAGTCATCTCGTGCTTCTCTTCTGTCTCCTTTGAGTGGGTTCTTTATGTCAACATTCATGTTTGTAACATGCTTCTTAGCATTAGCACTACTGAATATACCACGTTCACCAGACTTTGAATTATACAGGGCTTGCCATTCCTTTAGAAAGGTTCCCACATCTGGATTACTATGGTAATTAGCAGAGTTGTTAGCTAGTGCACGTTGGGATTGTCTACCCCACCACTCTCCTGATTTACAGGTACGCATCTGCTCGTCACCAACATCACTTAAGGATAACAAGGCACTCCTTCGTACTCCTCCTACCACTACTACTTCTGCTGTCTTACATACTAGATCATGGCATTGTAATGAGGACAGCTTTGTTCCTGTTGCATCCTTAAATGTTCTAACCGTAAATCTGAATAGATCTTCTAATGGTTCTGGGCCACTAGCTCTACCTCCAAATGTTTTCAAAGGTGATCCTGCTTTCCTAACCCCACTCACATCCCACTTAGGTATTAAACCTGAATAAAGAAGTGAGATTAGTTCACGAAATGCTTTAGCCCATCCTAACTTAGAATCTCTAACAACTATGATAGTGTCAGTTTCGTGAAGAGTTTCTGGTACAACTGGTAATAAATTAGTGTACTTAAATTCAACTGAGTATCCTACTCCTGTACCATTCATGAGAACGTATAGTAACTCATCAAATGATCTTGGAGAATCAATAGGTAGGTACGCACAGTTGTAACCTGCTACATTCTCTTTCTCTAATGCTTCACCTGCGGTCATTAAACATCTCATTGATGGCATAATCTGGAGGTTAAGTACTGCACTCTTTAGTGTACTTTCTAACTTTTTGTCTACTGTGTAACCACAGTTCTCTTTAAGATGTCCTCTAAAGAATCTAAAGTACCTATCGACTGTCTCCTCCCATGTCTCTCTCCGTTTATTATCGTAGTCCCAACGTGAATACCTAGAGAGGTGTATGTATTGTTGATACTGTGTTGGTAATGTAGTGTTCATTCTTTTTCTACCTCTCGTTCAATAAGTTTTTCTAAGTATGTTCTAGCTTTTAGTAAGTCATTAACCCCACCCTTATGTGGGTATCGTGATACATATTTAATTATGTTTCCTTCTAGGAAGTCTAACTCATTAGCTGTTATGTAATCAAGTGGTTGTATTCCAAACCCTACCCTATCATAATGTTTAGGATTAGTTACTTCCTCATCCTCATGAATCCTTCGTATGTTCTCTTGATCGTTACCGACCTCCACATATGAGGGTTTAGATGTTTTATTGAGTGGATGTTCTAAACTTTCATCAACGTATGTTCTCCATTGCTCTTGTTGTTTCTGAGATCTCTTTCTTTCTATCTCATCCATATCATAATTACTCATCCCTTCCTCCATAAATTTGGCTCATGAATTAATGCTTGAGATGGTGGTTCCCAAAGTGAAGGGTACTTATCTACCCCCTTGAACTGATCCTTCTGTAGTATGTATGCCATCCGTGCTTGTAGTAAAGCAAACTCCTCATTGAAACCTTTATCTTTATACGTATTCAGTACCGCATCCCAACGACTATCCTCATTCTTATCAGCCTCTTCAAGAATTTTGTTTGCGGTAACAGAGCCAACACCAAGACATCCGGGGTACCCATCTACTTGGTCACCTGATAGTACTTGTCTATAGAAGTTCTTCTCTGCAATGTTAGAAGATATATTATATATAGTGTCAGTTTCAAAGTCCCAATGGTTACCCGGAATAGTGAGTAAGTCTTTGTCTGTTGATACTATACAAGTGTTCTCCGAATCTTTAGTACACTCTATACCTAAGTAATCATCTGCTTCTAACCACTTAGATTGTAACGTAACGTATGCATTTCTTAAGTACTTACGTGCTGGCTTATAGCATATTGGTTTCCTTGTACCTATCCTCTTAGCTTTATAGTCGGGATTAATTTTCTTCCTGAAGTTATCATGGGAACTAAGGAACACTACTACATCCTCTGCACCAGACTTCTCTTTAAGCTGGTTAATCTCTGAGTCTATTAGATTCCTAACAACTTTGAAGTCACAATGTAAAGTCCATATGTCGTCACCCCAATCTACTTCCGTCTCACATACACAACAGTTTTTATAAACTAGTATGTCACCATCAATTAGTAATTTCATTTATCCCCTTTTATATTAGTGAGTCTCAGCCCAATTAGAACCGAATGTGTACTCACCTGTTAGTGGCACCCTCAAGTTAAGAAGGTTACCTGAGTTAGTAATTGCCTTTACTGCAATCTTTCCTACTTCATCTTCAAGTCCTTCACGAACAAGTACTTGTATCTCATCATGGATAAAAGCAACTTGCTGATAGTCCTTGTCTTCTATGTATCCCTCCTCTTTCATCAGCCTATGGAATTCAACCACCCACTTCTTGCAAACGATTGCTCCTGCTGATTGACATAGTGAATTGAGTGAAGAGTGAGTAGATCTTACTGGAACTTTTCTTCCATCAATACCGAATAGGTATCCTTTCTCTGCCTTTTTAAATACTTCTTCTCTTAATCTTTTAAATGCTGGTACCTTCTTAAAGAATCTGTTCTTCAGTTTCCTACCTTCTCCTTTATCTTTACCCACAATCTGACCCAGCTTTGCTTCTCCGGCACCATACAGTAAACCATAAATAAAAGTCTTAGCTTGATCTCTACTAGGAAGGTCAGCAGCTTTCCGGTTAGCTTCGTGAATATCACCACTAACCACAGTCTTAGCATAACGACCACCATCAAAGGAAGCAAGATAGTGAGACACAACCCTAATTTCAAGAGAACTAATGTCACATCCAAGTAGACTAAAGCCTTGTGGTGCATAGAATAATTTCCTACACTCTGTTCCATATGGTGTCTTGACACTAGGTACCTGACCGATGTTAGGGTGGGAATGAGAGCATCTACTAGAGATTGAACCCATTGTATTAACTGATCCGTGAATCTTGCCATTCTTTTCGTGATGTAACCAAGCATGTTTCCCCTCTGATAATTGAGCTATTAATTTATTCACACCAAGTGCCTCTGCCATTAGCTTTGCTTCTGGATAAGGTAGCTTAGATAGTATCTGCTCATCCACCTTTGGCTCATTAGTTGGAGTGAAGTCTTTAGGCTTCCAGCCTCTCAACTCTGTCAGTCTTTTGGCTATGTGTTTACGTGAGTTAGGATTGAAGTGTACAATCTTTACTTTATTGTAGGTACCTTTCTTTCTCTCACCCTCATCAACTATCCATGAACCGAATACTTCTTTCAACTTACCTTGTAATTTGTCTCGTTTCTCTGCTAGTTCTCCGTATAACTTAGAAGCACCTTCAACATCAAAAGGAAATCCGTTTTCAGTTTGTCGTAAGCATATGGTATGTATGTCATGCTCTAACTGTACTGATTCATCTGGAAACTTTGCTTCAAGTAACTTACAGTATAGTTTATAGTTAAGTTGGACATCATTCTCACAGTACTCCAACATCTCTATACTAAACTCCACAAATTCAGAGAACTCACCCTTGTCAAAGTTTAACCTCTGACCCCACGACTTAAGTGAGTGTCTACCATACTGGTCTTTGTCAATAGCTTTATTGTTAAAGTCTCTCTTTGCTCTGTCTGGATAAACTAACTTAGACCACACTAATGTATCACGTATCTTTTGTGTAGGTTCTGGTTCCCATTTGAAAAGTGATTTCAGGGCAGGAAGGTCAAAACCTAAAATGTTGTGTCCTATAATCGTGTCAAAATTTTTCAGGAAAAATAGTCCGTCTATTATTTCTTCACCTGTGAAAGAGGTGAGCTTATCTTCTTCTATATCATAGAGTACTAAACAATGTACCTTAGTTAAGTCCTCTAGTAGTCCATCAGTTTCTATATCAAATACACATGTCTTCATCTTCCCCCTTACTTAAATCTCTCACCATTTCAACCATTGAATCTAAACATAATTGGCAGAACGTAACTGGAATTGAACCGAACATACCAGTAACACCGTCACCCATAAATTGTGATGTTTGTCCACATATTGAACAACTGTCTGTGTGTAGTGTGTCAAACATATCCATTAGAACACCGCACTATCACCAGACCAACTCTCGTCTGTATCTTCTTCATCAAAAGGTATCTCATCTAGTGGTACCTCAGTCAGCCTACCTGTTTTATGATCGTAATCTAACTCACAGGCTACACCAGTTTCACCTGTCCATCTATTTTTAAGTACCCTAACTGTGGTGCGGTCAGGATCATCACCTTGCTGGTCTCTCTCACACCCAATTACTATATCAGATAACTGACCTATGGATGCTGAACCTCTAAGCTGTGCCATACTAGTCTGTGCTCCATCCTCATGACCTTTGTTACCTTGAGGTCTTTTAAGGTGTGACACTAGTACTAAACCACAGTTCACCTCTTCAACTAAACCTCGTAGCTTAGTCATTAGGTTATCAATGGTTCTCCTCTCATCACCTTCTTCTATACCTGAGACCACAATAGATATATGATCCAAAATAATGAAGCTACATCCACAGGCTGTAACCATATAGCGTATCTTATTAAGAAGGTTGTCACCTTCAAGTGAACCCCAATGGTCATATAAATATATCCTACCAGTATTTAATGTGTGATCGAAAGCATCTTTGAACTCAGCTTCATCAACTTCGACATTCCCAAGATGTAATGGTCTGTTAAGATAAAGTCCCATGAATCCAAGACCTGTCCTCTTGTTAGACTCCTCTAATGCAATGTATCCTATTGTTTCCTCTTGGTTCAACATGTGATTTGCCACTTCTCTACAAACCTGTGACTTTCCTATACCTGCACCTGCTGTAATTGTGACAATCTCACCTCTTCGCATACCAAGAGTCTTCTTATTTATACCTTCATATGGGTATTCACAAGATGACATTGAATCTTCTGCATTTACTATGTCCCACAGGTCTTTACCATTCACGATACCGTCTGGTCTGTAGACTTTAGCTTGCCAGATACAATCAATTAACTCTCTTACTCTACCTTTAACTAACATTTCATTAGCATCCTTTAAAGGTAGCTTTGCTATCTTAGCCTTACCGGGAGGTAGAACTTGAGCACATTCTCTTGATGCTTTAATACCCGGATCATCGTTATCAAAACAAAAGATGACCTCTTCGTACCCATTCAATAGTTCTATGCTCCTACGGACAGCTTTTGAAGCTCCTGCTGACCCATTTGGAACAGAGTACACAGGCCACTTGTTACCTTGTGACTGAGATACTGATAATGCATCTATCTCACCTTCACAAACTATTGCTTTCTTTCCTTTACCTGACCAGAGATGCTGTCCATATAATCCTGCTTCCTTTATGTCACCTCTGGTATGGAAGTCTTTATTACGGAACCTAATCTTTTGTGCTACCCTCTGTCCACTTGAATCTTTGTAATTGGCAATCTGTACTGGTTGTCCTGCAACCTCTCCTATACAGTAGTCCCACTTTCTACAAGTCTCCAAAGAAATACCACGAGCATTTAGGCTTGTTGCTTCACCGTCAACAAAATCCATGTGTTTATCTCCTTTCTCTAGTACTACTTTCTGTTCTCCTCCTGCTTTCTCTCTGTAGTTACAGCCAAAACAAAAGGCATGTCCGTCATCATAACGAGCTAAGTTATCTCGTGACCCACACTCAGGACACGGCTCATGCTGTATGAACTCACTATCTTCGTGTGTGTCTAGGTAGTCCATGTCTTTGTACCGTCTTTACTTTCCAATGTTATCTTACCAACATAAGAATAACCCACAGTATTTAAAAATGTGTGGAAATTCTCTAAGACTTCTTTTAGTGAGTTAGCCTCAAAGGTTATCTTATTCTTCTTAGTTGTGCAGTCTCTCCAATCATCAGTTAATATCTTGGAGTAATCAAGTGCTTTATATGAGAAAGCAAACCTCTCTTTTATCTCATCTGGATCTGGTTGTTTATTTTTCCACTTCATGTTTCCCCTTTACTAATTAACCCAAACACCTGATCCACCTACCTTATACTTAAGTAGACCAGCATTATCTTCATTCATTATCCACCATTCCTTCACATCAAATGATGGACACTCTGTTTCACTCAGGTCTCTGTGACCTACTACTTTAGCATCCGAATACATGTACTTCAAAGTCTTTACTAAAACAAATAAAGACTCCAACTGTCCTTTAGAGTAGTCTGGTGCCGTCACACCTCTAGTGTTTAATCCACCAGCTAAACACACACTAACTGAGTCTGAATCATGCTCCTTAATGTGTGCTCCTATCTCATTCGGGCCTCGACCTACCTCAATTAAACCGTCTCGCCTTATGAAGAAATGATAACCAACCTTTAGCAATCCTCTTTTACGATGCCACTCATCGACAGTTCTAATACTTATGTTTGCATTAGGTTTTGTTTGAGTAGAGTGGATCACTATATGGTTAGTTTCTTTTCTTCTTGACATCCTTAGTCCATTCATGAGGTACAATCTCTTCCGAATACAGAAAGTTATGTTTCTTGCACCAGTTTGCACATGTTAATTTAGAACCTTGAACACGACTGTTCACATTAGAGAACACAAATCGTATATCTAGTTCTGGATGTTGTTCTTTAATTGACCTGTGCATCCTTTGTTCTTTGTATCTGAAGTATCCTTTTGCTTCAATTATGACACCATTGGATAGCACAAAGTCGGGTTTATATTTGTGTTCAACGAAATAAGCAACGGACATTGGCTCATACTCACATTTACATTTACGTGTTGCTAAGTTGTCCGCTATCCGTTGCTCAAGACCAGATCTAAAAGTCACCGGACTGTTCTTCTTCATCGTCAAAGGCTTTCCCCTCTTCTGTTTGGTTGTTTCCTTCTTCTACGATAACCTCGTACTCTTCTTCCACATCGAATACGTCATCAGCGTTTCCACTTGCTACATATTCTACCAGCTTCAGAACTTGAACCATTCGTAACCTAAGTTGAACACCAAGTGATGTTCCATGCTCATATGGAGCAATTTCATAAGCTACTTTACCAATACTCCCATTACCTACCTTAATGGTGGATGGAAGCGGTTCATTTTTTGGCCCAACAACCACAGGTCTTTGTGTGAATGTCTGTCCAGTACGACCATTTGTACCTGATGCTTTAAGTTTGAAGTGGAACTCAGTTCCTTCCTCCATACCATCATCATCAAGTGACACCTTATATGGCAAATACTCCTGCCATTTCTTTGCCGACTTTTGCTGACACTTCTTCTTCCATTCAGAGTGTGCCTTATCAACAATCTTCTGCATATCTTCAGCTTCCGCACCACTAAGAAGTACCTTAATATGAAACTGACCTTCTGCTTTATAAGTTGTGTCAGCCACCATGATGTGAGGCCAACGAAACTCTCCCTTCGGAGTGACTGGATATTTTCCTGCCATATTTTCCTTTCGTGTGTGTTATTGTTTGTGTTGAACCTAGAATGTCCATATTTAGGAGAAGAAGTACTCGGAATCCAGAACTCCCATTATATCAAGGTCTCCACGATTAGGTGGTTCCTCAAGTTCTGGTATCACATCTATAACCTCATCATAAAAGTTAGTAAGTACATCCGTCTCCGAATACATCTCCACAAATGACTCTCTTATTGCATCTGCCATACGTGGAACAAAGTGTGCGTGTACTCCATATGAGTCATGCACCACAGAGAAATTGTTTATACCCTCCTTTATACACCTGTTAATAGTTAGTGTGAGTGCAGTTGCATCCATACTATGCACAAAGTTAGGTGACACGCCATTGATTGATCTTCGCTTGTCCAAGTTCTCTGTCTCCTCTAATATAGAGGGTTTGATTAACACATTATCAATGTGGGTTGTTATCCTTCGTGGTCTCATGCTCTTGTAAATCTGCTGTACCACAAATCCTGAAGGTGTCTCCCATATTATAGGTAGGTTCTTCTCTGACATCTTTCTACCTATGTCCTGAAGCCATGTCATAGCTTCTCTTGACTTGATTACTACCTCACCTATTGCTTCCCATACGTGCTTACCTACGTATAGTGATGCTTCATACACATGTTCACCAAATGGGTTATGTGTTGGGTTAGCTAGTATCTTGTCATCCATTGCATCTTCTACATATGCTCTACAACTGAAACGTGTGCCACCATAAGGTACCACCATCACAGGTCTTTTAGTTATCTTCCTATCTATACCAAAGGATAGCCACTCTTTAGAGTAGGGTACCCCATGTTTAGCATCCTCTTGTACCTTCTCTTGTACTACATCTGCAACCAACTGGTATATATCTTGAGGTACCTTTTCTGGTGTGAGGTTGGTAGCCTTACCACCTATGGTATCTCTGAGCATAGCAGAGAAATGCTGGAGTCCATTGTTAGACCCATCTAAACAAATAGGTAGACGAGACATGAATCCATATCCCTCTTTACTGAACTTTGCCCACTCCATACACCATGCTAAGAAAGTCCACGGCTCATCTGCTTTAGTCCACCACCTAAAGTTAAGTGGTTCTCTAGCAGATTGTTTAATGTTATCAGTATTTTCTATAGCCCACGCTACTCTATCCTTGAATGAAACCTTGTCATAACCAAATGAATTTGCTCCATGTACACCAAAGTAATCCCTTTGTTCCTCATTGTTGATGGGAAATTCTTCAGAGAAGTGGAGCAAAGACTTTGCATAATCCGGGCCTTGTGGTGTCAGGAAGGAATTAACTGTGTACTTACGTCCTCTGAAGTCACATTGGTACACAAAGTAGATAGCTTTGTACTGTCTAAACTTCCTCGCCATTGCTAGAGTCCTGACTAGCTGGATACGTTTACTGGTCATCTTTGCATTGAGGTCATGGACAGTCATTGCTTTCTTCTTCCACTTTATGAAGAGTTCCAACTGTTCAGGTGTCATGTCCTTCTTCTTACCTTGTATTGGACATGGAAGTACCCTGTAGTCCTCTCTTGGTGGTAAATTAGCCCATGATTCACCAGTTTCCCAACACTTTCTCATTACCTCTAACACAGGTTCATTAACCATCCACTTTGTCCTTTGGAGAGCGTTGATTGCACCATATTCCATTGGCATTGAGTGATTCTGCATCTCATCTAGGTACTCTCTGTTCCTAGTCTTAATCATTGGAATAGGATCAATCCTTTTGGTGTGGTATCCTCCATTAAAAGGTGAACTCCAATCCAAAGGTGGTACTACACATGGATAGAAGTATGGGTGAAGACCTTCTCCCTCTTTATTGACATTCTCTATCCAGAACAGGGTTGCTTCATTAGCCTGAAGATAAATAACACGTTTGGTTCTTCCAAACTGGACTGTCTTAATCTCCATTAAACCAGTTGTTCTAATGAGTATGTCAATGAGTTTACTACCTAAGTGCAGTCTTTCTGTTTTACTCCACGGATTGTGGTCTAGTAACTCCACTCTACTCATGGTTCTAATGATGTTGTACCTACGATAGAGTCTGTTACTGGTACGTGAGGTTACCTTCTTCTTGATCCTCCTGAATATCTTCTTTGATTCTTCACCTTTGTCCCATAAGTCAAACTTGAACTGATCCTCTACTGCACCAGCTAACTTCATGGCAACACGAGTAAATGGACTCCTTTGTGACACTCCATCAAGAGCATACTTCAAAGTTAGATAACCTGTCACCTCACGATTCATTAATCCAAGTGTGAGTGCAGAGTTCTGATACTTTCCCACTCCACCTGCTAATGCTTCCTCAAGAAACTCTTTGATCCCATCTGACACAGAATCAAGAGCTTCCTTCATTAAGGTGATTCCATAGAGAGTTGTTGATTCTCCTCCACTCTTTCGTGCCTCTCTCACATTCTTGTAGTACCTGTCAATGCCAAGAGAGTTCATTTCCTTTTCGATTCTTTCTTGTTCATCGTTTAGGTTCAATTTAACACCTCTTTTGGAATGTTTTCAGCTAGTACCTCATTAAAGTTCTTCTCAATGAGATCCATTGTGATATTAATAAAGATTAATGCTCTGTTAATACGTTCCTTTGGTTTACACTCGGTATCCCTGAGTGCACTATCTATCATTACGATTGCATTTCCCAGAATCTTTTGTGCCTTTCGATCCAACTGTGCAATCTGTTTATCTGACATGTTATACTCAGTCTTTAGATCTTCATATTCAAATGATTGAATATCTCCATCATCTTCCATAAGCTATCCTATATGTGTTATGATTTCCTTTTTACACCTATGTGTACCTTCCTTGAATGATTGTTCTGTTATATTACCTGAGAACAACCAATCGGCTTCATCCATTAATTCAACTGTTTTCTCCATGATAAACTGAGTATATTTCAGATACTCTAGTACATCATCTGGAAACTCAGGTTTATTAAGTCTGATTTCTTCCTTCATAAAATCCACTTCTTTCTTAAGTGTACTTTGTGTGTACCTAAAGTGTCCTCCACTCATATCATCCTCACAATCAAATTTCTTAGCAATAGTTAATCTATTGTACTTCAGTTTACTCTTGTGTACCTGAGTACCTCTGTTGAGAATACCTTTTCCCATAACTTATTCTCTTTTACTTCGTAAATGTCCATATATTATTTGAGTAGTTAATGAGGTTCATAAACTGACCAAGCAGTTATGGCCTAAGACTTCCCCTCTGAGTCGTATGCTCAAGTCTTTATGATGTGGACTCTAGATTTATTACGTCAATAACCACAATCATTCATCAAGTTTTACTTTCTTCTTTTCTCCACAATGAGGACATGTCATTTCCCATCCAAAGTAGCTATGTCCTATTGAACTTGCGTAACTCCACCAGTTTTTACATTCGCCACATGTGAAATGGAATAGGATTTCTCGTGTGAACATGTGTTTATCTTTGTAACTCATCTTTCTCCTTTACTTTTACTATGTACCCATTGTAGTTGTCTTTGGTTTTGTAGGTCAATGTAGTAGTCACTATGTACATAGTTAGTCCTTTAGAACCCACTCCAAGTACTTGTTTCGACTCACTAGTTTGCATTTGTTCATCCTTTGTTCATGGTTTCTCAGGTTGTCAGTCCACTCTACAGGACAAGGTGTGTGTGTGTCCAGTATAAAGTTTGCTGACAACAACAAAGCCATGATACCTATTAGTATAGTGGTCATTAGTTTTCTAAGTGTCTATGTTCCCAACCCTCTATACATACAGAGGTATCTCTGTTTGAATCCAGAAACTCTTCTCCCTCTTCTTCATCTGCTACATTCACGTAATAATCCTTCATGTTCCAACGGACATACGTAACTACTTCATCCAAAGTCATATTATTAACATAGTTGTCAACTGCGGTTTCTATTTCTCTTATTTCCATTTGTTTCCTTTACATGTGTGCTAGTATGAATGCATTCCACTTATCAAAGAAAGATATGTATGAATACAGTATGAATATCAGTAACATAAACCTGAACATATTCCCCCATTAAAAGTTATGTTCTCCATCTTTGTTATCTTTTGTGTTACAGCCAAAAGTTATTGTGCTTCCACTCCACATAGTTACTAAAATAGCTAGTACCAGTAAGGTGAAGCATGTTAAGAATCCACTCCACCATATAGAAAAGAATACTAGTATGTCAGGTAGATTCAAGAACCACATTCTCATAAACTGTTCCATCTTATCTTGTTACATACACATCGAAGTGTGTTGCTTCAGACTTCAAGGTGTGATTAGGATGAGACAACCTCTTGCCTCTGTACCTCACTCGTATGTCACTCAAGGTACATTTGTTGAACTTGCGTACAAGCCATTTGGCTTCACCCAAATTAGATTCATTGTATGGCACACCCTTTAAAACTGAGGTGTACCCACTTGCAACTATCAAGTGATGTACTATGCTAGGTGCAATAAACATACTACTGTCTGTTTTCATGTGTTTCCCCTTTGTAATTGGTGGGCAAGGTAAGAGTTGCACTCACTTTGTCATACGACACCTGATTTACAGTCAGGTTGCTTTCTCCATTGCATACTTGCCCAAGTAAAGGTGACACCATCATGCCAACCTTCACTCATCCGTCAATGAGTTACTGTACTCGTCAGTCGGTATCACCTTAATTAAAAGTTTGGCGTTCTTACGTACACCTTTGTTCGCCATCCTCGTAAAAAACTTGTGATTCCCTTTACTCCTAATTCGTGGAGGTGGACTCCAAGTGTTTGCGAACTTTCTACCTAGCTTGTTTTCTTTCATGATCCTACCTAAAAGGGCGTGTCTACTTTTATAGCTACACTCTGCACATCACGTGCATACGTGTCACCATATTCCCATGATCCGAATGTTTCTGGTGACCTAACTGCACAGAACCATCTAGCAAATGGGTTGTTCTTCTCCTTTGATGGCTTTTGCCACTTCTTGAGGACTCGCCACTCCCACTCACCATTTGGAGATTTCCATATTTCGTATGGATTCTCTACTGGTCTGGTTTTATTCATTAAGTTCTTCTCTTTACTCATCGGTTGCCCCTCTATCTGTAAAAGGTTCATCATACTTATGGTCGTATCCACCATAGTCTACATCATCACCATGAAATGTTGATCTTTCTATTCTAAATGGTGTTACATTGGTTGTATTAAACCTATGTAACACATCCTCCTCATTTATGTATGGATCAGCTTCTAAACAGTTTGCACATGTCCAGTTATCAGTTTCATCCTCATACACAAACAGGATTGCATCAGAATCCACCAGCATATCACAGGAGTTACAGTAAAACATTGACATTAGTAACCCTCTGGTTTAGTGTTATTATATTGTAAAGTTCGGATTCATATCCGTAAACTTTAAGGTTGCATCTTCTGTGACATATTCTCCATCACCTGTACTAACCTTTACTTTGAAATTGGCAAGGTAATTTACATCCTTTATCAGTTTGTATAGCATATTCACCAAATGCTCTTGTGCCATGTCCTCAATGTCCAAATACTCATCCTTTGAGACACTATAATGACTCAGCTTTATAGCATGGTGAACGCCTTTCTTTTGTTCACTCATTTTGTTCCATTAGTTATTGGTTAAGAGTTTGTACCGCCTGATCCCACCCAACTCTACGCTTACCAGATACACATGTGTAATGCTGACACATCATCTGGCGTTTTAAAATGGTGTGGATACAGCATTTGCAGGTGAGTACACCACCTATTCCACATCTTTCTTGTTCCTCCACTTTCATTGACTAATTCCAAGTATGCACCAGCCTTAATTCTTTTGGTCTTGTCTGAGTTACCACTAGTCTGTAGCCAGTTTGGTGTACCTTTAGATGCATCCACTTCTGGTAGATAACGTCTTAAGTTGTGTACATCCATACATCCTGACTTACCAGCAACCAGTTGTACCACAAATCCAGCTTTAGGTAACCCCAAACCCGGAACCTCCAAGAATAACATCATTAATTCCAATGCACAATTAGCCTTTTTAGCACGTATAATGCTCGTCATACGATCAAACAGGTCTTGCCTATGCTTCCGCACGTATAAGATTCCTGTTCTCTTGTTGCCCCAAATCCAAGACGATTTGATACCTCGCTTTCTGAATTCCTTCATCATACGTGGTAACATACTTGTCTGTACTCGGATACTTGCGAATACAAATGCAATCACTTGTTCCAGATTTTTAGCATTAGCTTGAGCATATTTACGCACCATAGGATTGTGCGTGTCATACATTCAGTCTTCCTATCTTGTAGCGTTGATAATATTTGCTCTGATCTCCGACATTACATTGACGGCACGAACAGAACACCCCATTGTGTAACTTTCCTTTAATGTATTTGGAAAACTTCACAAACTTCTTTTGTCTTTTAGGACTCATCTTAATCCACAATTACGGCATTATCAAATAGTTGATTAGCCAGTTTAACCAGTTCACGTGTTTCATGCATACGTTGCATGAAAATGGGTCTGGACTCCCCAAAATCCTGTACAAATACAGGCTTGCCCAGAATGGTACCCATGAATACACCTTTAGCAGTCATCTTACCACTCTTACCAGTACGAACCCATTGTCCTACGTGCAAGTTGTGGTTATGCAAAGGTTGTTCATAGAGACCAGTAATGTTTGAAATATAACGCATTTCAATAACTCCATTACTAGTTGATAATACTAGGTTTTTCAAAGAACCAGACACACATAACCTAGAAAAGTGTGACTAGCTTTAAAGACTGATTACACGGCCTTACTGAAACCCTCACCAACATCCTGCCATCATCTGGTAACATGAACCCCAGAATCCCTACCTCATCAGTCTAAATTTTGGTTCCCTAACCTGTCAAGCCTTTGGACTTACTAGTTATGCCATCTTGACGGTTCCCACTATTCCACTTGTGTACATGCGAAGGTTATTTGTCTTGATCAGAACAAATCAGTCCTTCATTCCACAAGTAATAGTTCACCTATTAAATTTGTAAAGCTAGCTATACTCTTGCATACCGCTTCCACACAAGCCCACCCTGCTATCCACACTAGCTTTATTCAGTTGTCAAAGATCAATAGTTTCTTGGTATTGGCTCTACACCATAAGGTACAGAACTTAATGATTTTTTACGTTGTAAGTGTCCTACTAAGACCTTCACATTGTGGCAAGGTCTAACACGTGTTTTACTTGCATTCCATACGCTTGAGGTCTTCACATAAGATGAAGTCTCAGGTAATGGAGCAACACGCATTCGGACACCATCTACAATGATAGTTTCCATTGTGTTTCCTTTGGTTAGTTAATCAGTAACACATTAAGACCTTGCTAGGTTAAATCTAGTTAAATCTTTTCACTTTCATCATATTTACTCATGTTCAACCTGAGTGCATCATTAAAACAATTTGCACCATCAAGTTGATTCATACACTCGTCTACAGTTATTAGTCCATCTTGACATTGTGTTATAAATCGTTTAGTTAGAACATGAAGACAAGCCCTAACCTCACCAAGCACGTTATAATATAATGTATCTCTATCACTCATAAGACCTCGATAAGTTTGTGCAAGGTCTTAATGTGTTACTGATTCAGTTGTCAAAGAGCTTTTCTTGTTTGTTAATCTCAGTATATCATGGAACCTAATTCCGTCAATACTTTTTCTTCACTTTTATTTGTCTCTATACTTTTTTGTCTTTGATTCTTCTATTAATGCGTCACACCATACGTTCACAGCATGTTCTTTTTCACCTTGTTCTATTAACTGATACTGCTCTGAATCTTCAAGTTTCCAGTTAGCACCTGAACTATTGGTATGCTGTTCAAGTGTCTCTAACTCATTATTAAACATATTCACCTCAATTTGAATTAACTTAATTTAAACATAACTCATTATCGCATGAATTCAGAATAACACAATACTTTAATTGAAAATAATTGAAAATAATTGAATTATTCTGATTATTTTTTAGTATTTTGTGGTACGCAATTTGCATAACTTGACGAGCTGGTACAATCCATGCACATAGTGTGCCACATATTGCACAAATTAAAAAAATAGATGGACAAACAAATGGAAACAAATGTGAACAAGTGGCATGCAATGTGCATACCCGAGTGAACAAATGTTACCTAGTGCAATGCAACTGGTGAGCCAAATGGAAACATTTGTTCACATTTGTTTTTCAACACATCAACATATGTACACATAGTGATATATAAAACTTTTGGAAACATTTGTTGCAAAGCGGGAAAAAAAAGTTGGCACGGGGTAAAAGGCTCGCGGCCCTACAGCGTAAGGGTAACGAATTTTTTTACCAAAATGTCCGTACAAATGTACCCAAATGTCATAATAAGTGAGTACACATACGTACTAAAGTAGGAACCTACACACACAAAGGTATCCATTTGTTATATGTGTACCCACTATTAACCTTCCCCTATACCTATAATGTCCAATATTAGTTCCACATTGGGTAACTATTGGTTTCATTTGGGTTACTTAGTGGGTTAATTGCATTTGCCATGAACTTTTCCAGCTCAATATCCAACAATTCTTCCTTTCTGTCTGACATCTTTATGTCAACATCAGCCGCCATTTGTTCTACCCAGTATGCAACAGCCATGCTTAGTACGTCTAATCGGTCATCATGAGCCAAAGCACCCTTCTCTTTTGTCACTCTAGTCATCTGATGGGCAAGCATGTACCGACTTTGCAACTCAGGAGGGTAGTGTTGAACGGATTGGTAGTCTCTTTCTAAGGCTTTCTGGTCAATAACGAGCCTATGTTGGTTCATTACTGGCTCTAATGTGTCAATTATCCTCTTTTCTTTCTGGATATTGTGTCTAACTTCCTCTATTGTACAAGGGTAAATCTTAGTGAGTGTGGGCTTCAGGAGTTCCATGAACATCCCGTCACCAAAGTTAGATTCAATCAACACTTGGTTAACCAAGTATTTCCTAGCTATCACACTCAAAGCTTGTAAGGTTTCACTTGAGTATCCTCCTGTGATACCACCGAAGTCTATGACATATAGTGTACCATTAAGCATTTTAACTACAGCAAATGCAGTCTCATCTTTACCACGACCACTTGGGTCGATAGCGAGTACTGATCCAGTATAGTTAATATAGTCTCCCACTATTTGCATAGGAGGATAAAAGTAGTCACCCGGAAGTCCGACATTGGGGATGTCAATGATTTTATCTTTAGATCTTCCCCACACCACCTTCTCTGGAGCCTTGTCATTGTCAATGTCCATGACCATCAGATCCTCAAGTTTAAGAGGGTACCTATCTGCATCAGACAAAGCTGTGTCCAACATAAACTGGAGTGCAAATCCTGACCTGCCATAGCTGAGTTCTCTTTCAGTCAGGTCTAGGTCGTCAAACCTAAGTGGGTCAAGCGGTTTACCCTCTTCTTCACCATCTTCAATCTTTTGCAGCACAAGAGGAGCAAGTTTACCTGCATACTTATCTGGGAACTTAGGTACCCTAGAGGGCCAGATCAAAGGTTTATACCCACGCTCCGGTAAAGTCTCATAGAGACTCATC
>VTLG01009675.1_pt1 | contig 22246 bp, 21 predicted proteins | sample 4694571 | NCBI WGS metagenome assembly VTLG01 (sample SAMN12604809, study PRJNA352737) | marine metagenome | biome: ENVO:00000447; feature: ENVO:00000209|ENVO:00000569|ENVO:01000036; material: ENVO:00002151; isolation source: viral sequences binned using virsorter ... | reverse complement strand
TAGTATAATGCAAAATTAAATCTTCTTTTTGTGTACCTGTTCCATTTGTTTTTACAAAACCATAAAGATCAGTATTACCTAAACTGTCTTGTGCTGTTTGTGAAATATCTGATAATTCTATAACACCTGCATCAATACTAGAACTATCTGTTATTACTCCTGTAAAAACTGAATTTCCTATATATCCCATATTATGTACTTATTGCGTCTATATAACTTACTATTGCTTTTAAGCTAGAAGCTGTATCACTTTTAGCTTTTATTTTATCTCCACTTTTCAAGATAATCTTACTACCCCCGTCAATTAATTCTAAACTCGAACCTGCTGGGATTGGTGCATTTTTAATTAATTCTGTATCATTACTACTATTTTCAACAGCTACATCTACATTAATTGCTGATCCTGTTACATTTACAAGTCTTACACCTACTACTGTATCGTAAGTATTTGCTTGTGCTAATATATCAGTATAGGAAGTACCTATAGCTGTATGTGTTAATTGGTTTCTAAAATTTTGTGCCATAATTTACTATACTATAAAGCCACGGCCATTGCTATACTAAATCCTGCTTGTGCAAAGGATGAAGTATCTACTGCCGCATCTTTCCATTGTCCTCCCGAATATATTTTTAATTTACCATCTGAACTGTTAAAGTACATATCGCCTTCTGTCAAAGCATCCCCGTCATTATCAGTAGAAGGTTCTGTTGATTTTACACCTAAATAAATGTCATCAAAACTATCAAAACTAGCCGCCGCAGATGTTGCTTCACTTGCCGCAGATGTTGCTTGTGATGCTGATGAAGAAGCTGAATTAGCCGCCGCAGTAGCAGAATTAGCCGCACTTGTAGCAGATGTAGAAGCCGCTGATGCAGAACTTGCCGCCGCTGTTGCTGAACTAGCCGCATTGGTTGCTGATGTTGATGCCGCAGAAGCTGATGTTGCCGCCGCCGCCGCATCTACTAATAAATCCCATTTAGCTACATCTGTGTTTGATGATATAGGTTGTGAACCAGAAGATGTATGTGCTGTATTACATAAATAAATATTATTGTTAGATGTATCTTTAACTAATGATCTAACAGGATAAGTTGTACTAGCCGCCCAATTACCTTTGTAGATTCCTAATTCTTGGTCTAATGCTATTTCACCAGATGAATTAAAACTAAATACTTTGTTTGCTCTAGTAGTTGCGTCTGTTCCTATTTCTGTAGAAGTTATAGAGTTTGTTCTACTAATTTTAAATGATCTATCTAGTTGTTCTTGTAATTCTTGAATGATTGCTAAATTTTTATCAAATGCACCTTCAACACTATTTGCTGTAAATGGGTCATTTTCTACTAAATCTAATCCTTGTGTTTGTGTAGTGTTTCTTCTTATAACTACAGTTTCAGTATTTGTTGGAATATTGCCCGAAGTAAAAGTTACATTTCCACCACTTGCATCTCCCGCACCACTTACTGTATAATGTGTCGTTAAATTTTTTACAGTTTCTACACCTGTATTAGACCTAATAATAACTTGTATATCAGCATTAGCCGTAATCTTAAATGTGTACGGAAATACATCTTGGCTACCTGTACCATTGTAGCTGTTTTTTATAATCGTTGTGCTAATTGTCATATTACTTTATATTATCATTTTTGGGTTTATAATCAAAGTTATAATTAAAGTCAGTTTCAAGCCTTAAAGTTTCCTCTAAAAACACCTGTAAAGCCTTTCCACTTAAACTTGTTGCCCTTGACATCCAAGGTTTTCCTAGTGATTTTTCTAACGCAACATTATATCTATTAATCCAGCTTGTGTCTATTAACATTGCATCTTTTTCTCTAGGGGTTAATTTGCTCCAATTTATCATACCATCATCTTCTATCATTCGATTAATAGCTTTATCTACTATAACTGCGGCTGTAGCTTCATTAACATTTACTTGGGTCAATTTATTCCATACATTTTCTTTCATACCTTGGTCAGATACTTTAATAAACCTTGCTAAAGATTTACCAAAAATAGGTACATTTAAAACATTTTCTATTTCATTAACTATATTGTCTTGATTACCTACTTCATAATAAGTATCAAATTTATAGAACATTAATCCACCCGCATTATTCCACATATATTTACTAAAGGCTTTATATCTAGCTTTAAATCCTTCTATACCTGCCGCATTCTGTACATATTCTGGGTATAAATCTTTTCCTGTGAACCAATCTGTAGGTGGGCTTTTTCCCATACCTGTTGCTTTCATAGCATTCCAAAGCAAAGGAATAAAAGGTGTTAAACTAGGAGTGTTTTCATCTAATGTACCTACTCCATGTCTTATTATATGTTCTTTTAAATTATAAGCTGGATCATCCATTATTTCTCCAAATTGTTTTTCTAAAGAATACCAAGTTAAAGAACCTATTAATTTTTGAAATTCATCTACAGGGAATTGTAAATATACTGCTCTAATTGTAGGATTATTTTTATCTACATTTTCCATACCCCATACTAAAGAACCATCATCTCTTATATGTCCTAATGGAATTATAGTATTATTTGATAAAGCATCATTACCTATTAAATTATAATAAGCATGAGCCGCTGTTCCCATTAATCCTGCTTTTGCTCCAAATGATATTATTTTAGGTGCAACTGTGTACATGAATAATTTACCATACCAACTTGCTTGTGCAGATTTTCCACCTGCCCAAAACTTATCAGAAAAAGGTATTTTATATTCTTTATGCCATCTTTTAGCTTCTAAAATACTTCTGTTTTGTTCTTTAGCTACATTTCCATAAAGAAATAAATTATTATAAAGCCAAGCCGCTTTTCCTTTTCTTAAAAAGTTAGGAGAACCAGCCCAATTACGAACTGCATATTCTATTTGTGCATCTGTCCAATCAATTTTTCCTTGTTTTCTAAATTCAACTAAATGTCTTTTTGCCGCAATTTTTGTTGTTCTTTCAAAAACTCTAGCCATCATTTCTGTTGATGTAATAACTTTATACCAAGGTTGAACCCAACTATTTTCACCAATTAAAAATCCACTTTTTCCAGAACCTAACCATTTTTCATATTGAAATCTTTGTTCAAACATTGCTATTGCACCATCTCTTAATGCTTGTTCTGTTTTTATTTCTTCTCTTGTCCATTCTACTTTAGGTTTATCTATTGTTTTTGTAATAAATGCTTCTATTTCTGCTTTTGTAGGTTTTTTGTTTTTAAAATGCTTACTAGCTGTTAATATTAATCTAACAATACCATCAGAAGAATTAGCCCAAGTAGGTTGTCCATCTTTACTACCCATTGCCATGTTTCTGTATTTATCCCATACACTTAATAATTCTCTATTCATTAACATTTTTTGAACATCTGCTGGAATTTTTCTAGGATTCATAATAGAATCTCTAGCGGCAGGAAATGCATCTAACCATCTTCTAACAAAAGAATTTTCTCCCACTACACCAAACCATGCTCTATTAGGATTAGTAAAATCCCATAAACCTGCATTGGGTATATTTTGTAATGTTCTAAATACATCTCTAAATACATTGTAGCCCCAGAATGGAGGATTCATTTCTGTAAATAATTTTCTATAAGGTAAGTTTATTCCATAAGCTATCCTATTAATGTCTTGCATAAATTTCATATTATGCACACCATTAAGATAATCTGCCATTTCTTTACCTATATAAGCACCTTGTTTTTTTCCGTTTTCAATCCATTCTACTAATTCATATCCTTTTCGGTTTATATCATTTTTTGGCCTCCAACCTACTATTGTTACAACACCATCTTTTTCTACTACATTTTTAACTGCTGGTTCATAAACTCGTTCTTTTATTTTTTCAAATTTTAATATCTTTCCATTATACAAATCACTTTTAAGCTGTGTTCTATTTAAGTTCTCTATTTGTTCTTTATTGTTCTTTAAAAATCTAATGTTAGTAGAGATCATATTATGTCTTGATAAGACTTGAATTAATGCCCAATCTTTTAAAATTGTTGCATCTAATACATTCATAACATCTTTAGATGTTCCATATTTTGTAGCTTTAACATATCCTAAAGCCCAACTATCATTAAACATTTTTGCATATTGCTCTACTGAAAATGTTACATATTCTCTATGATTTTTAGCTATAGATAAAATTTCTGGAGCCATTCCTAATTGTTCAAATATAGGTATAATTTCTTTTTCTCTATATCTATAAAACTTTTCAGCTAAATTAGATATATTAGGAAATTTAGATTCATACCAATTTACTATTTCTTGTGCAGATATTCTTTCCATACCTCTTGGGTTTAAAACATTTGCTCTAGTACCTTCTGGATTTGCTATCCATCTACTTTTTAAATAAGAAGCAAACATATGTCTATTTAATCCAGCTTCCATTAAAGGATGCCAAAAATCTATAAATAATTTATTTTGCAATCCTTCTATTAAAGCATCATTATATTCAAATCTTTCTGATTGTATTTCTGGATTTTCTTTTTCGGGTATTTCAAATCTTTTTTTACTTTTAGGGCTAGTCCACCAACCTGTATCTCCGTGAGTTTTTTTAAAATAATTTATTAATGTATAATTATGTTGATCCATATTTCTTCTTACAACATCATATGCTTGTACATCATTTGTTTCTTTTGATGCTCTTTCTTGTAACTTCAAACCTGCTTCCATAGAAGCCTTAACATCATCTTGTATTCTTTTAGCTACTACTTGATCCCTAGGTAAATTTAATTGTAATTGTAAATCTTCATACAATAATTTTAATTCTGGTTTTCTATGCATATAATTCATCCACAATGTATATGAAATAGGTGCGGCTTGACTTGTTTCTTTTGGTTTTAATAAAAATGACATCATAAAGTCAGCCATTAATTCTTCTGGTGAATATCTATATTTAGTGAATTTTGGATTCATTTTATCATTAAAAGGTTTCCATCTTTGTGTTAATGCTTTTAATTCTAACATTACTTGATCTCTTCCTACTAAACCTCTTTTTAATACTTCTTTTTGGAATAATTCGGCAAAAATTCTATCTGCTTCTGCTTTTAATGCATTTGGTGCATCTTTAGTTTTTCCAGAAACTATTTGCAACATTGCAGGATTTACTAATCCTTTCATTGCATCTTTAATAATTGCTTTCTTTAATTCAGAACTTGCTTTAGCAAATCCTTCATATATAGAAGGTGGTAAATATTCTCTTGATTTAGCATCTGTAATAATTTTTAATATATCTTCTGGTTTAATACCTAAATCTTTTTTTATTTCTTTGTTAGTATTCTTTAAATTTGCTTTAGCTATTTTATTTGCTTCTTTTAATAATTCTGCTCTAACTGATTCTGGTATTGGGCCTTCACCACCTTCTTTACCAGCTATCCATTTTTTCATGTAATCTTTAAGAGATGCTATTCTTCCTAAAATATTACCTCTACCTTGTATTATATTTTGTGGAATATAATCTATATAATGGCCTAATTCGTGTGCCATAGTCATCATAATGTCTTCTAATGTTCCTTTATAATCTTTTCTATTAAACATATTTTCAAATAATTGTTTATTCAAAACTATTTTACCTTTACCTACAGGATAGAATAACCCTAGCGGTCTTCCTCCCATGCTTGGTCTATATCTAGGTAATTTTGAAACAACATCATTTGTAGATAAATCTTTAAACATTTTAACTAAATCCATTAACTCTAAACCTCTAAATACATTTGTATCTTTGTTTAAATTCAAATCTTCCCATTTTGGAAAACCTCTACCACCACTAGATGTTGGTTGTGCTGAATCTGCAAATACTTTGCTTGATGTACTAAATTCATTTTTAAATTTTGTTGCTTCTGTTACAACTTTTGTACTATCACTTCTTGAAGCTAATACTGCTGTTGTATTACCTTTTTCATCTCTAAATATTAAAACACCTCTATCTGTACCTCTTTGAGTTTTATGTAAATGTGCAGTAACTTTAGCATCTGATCCATTAGCTAATTTTTTTAAAGACATATAAGAATGAAGATCAAAACTAAATATTTTACCATTAACATCTCCAACTATTACAGGTCTATCAATACCTAATTTATTACCTTCATCTACTTTAAATAATAATCTTATTGGTTTTTCAAATAATGGTTTAGGTAAAACTTTGGCAAATAAAGCATCCATTGTTAAATCAAAATTTTCACCATAAAGTTTTTTACCTTTATTGTAATATTTTTCAGCTTCTTTAACTAATTTAGGATATTGGTCTTTCATCCATACCATCATTCTATTTGAATAAGCTAGACCATCTTTAGATATTCCTACTGTTTTATATTCTGTTGTAAATGCTTGGCTTGTCCTATGAGAAGTAGTTTCAAATACTTGATTATCTCTTTCAAGTATTTCTATTTTTGCATCATATTCTCCTTTAGCTTGTTTCTTATAAAATGATTCTGGTTCTTTAAAAACTTGAATATTTTTTTTAGGAACATATTTAGTTACTGCTCCTTCTGGTAAATTCATAGATTTACCATCTTCTGTTTTTATTTGATATATATATCTACCATCTTTAAAAGAAATATTAGTAATTTCTGCTTTTTCTAATCCTGTGCTTGTATTATTTATTCTCTCTCCTATTGTAAATTTTGGAGCAGGAACAGATTGATTTTCATACTTACCATCTTCTTTTAATTCACTTACTATTCTACTTACTGTTTGATTAGTATTTGCATATTCATCTGGAATAATTTTATTAGAATTTTCTAAATCATCTATAATAGATGGATTTCTTTCAGCATCTCTTAAAACTTCTTTTGGTGTTTTTCCTGTTTGTGCATATATTTTATATAATTTATAAACACCATCTTTAACTTTTTGATTACTCCAATTAAAACCTCTTGCTCCTGCTTTTAAACCAAATAAAATAATAGCGGCATCCATAAATTCTTCTTTATGAGGCGGTTTCCATTTACCTTCATCTACATAATTCCATACACTTGGCATAGAACCTAATACTGCAACTTCACCTGCTAATGCACTTCCATTTTGAACAGTTTTGCCTACCATAGTTTTTGCAAAAGGAGTTTTAGATAAAGCCCATCCTGTTGCTTTATTTCCAATTTGACCACCTGCGGCAACTAATGCACCTGTAGTAAAACCTCTACCATAATGTTTTGCAAATGCTTTTGATAAAACTAAATCCCAAAACCCTTCGAATGAATCCATTTCATTTGATTGATATGCTTCTATTAAAGCCCATCTTAATGCTTCGTGTAATCCAAATGCACCTCCCATAGCTAGATATTTATTTCTAGTTAATAAGAATGGGGCTGAACCTGCACCATATACACCTAAATCTGATATTACACTTGTAATTCCAGCTATTGCTCTTTTATCCCATCTTTGACCACCTGTCATAAATTCATCAAGTAGTTTTCTTACATCCATAGGATTTGCATTTGTTTCTTTCATTTCTTTTAAATCATTATAAAGTCGCCAAGACATTGATGTTACTGATTGCGACCATCCTCTCATTGCAGATGAATTTCTACCTTCTCCCATTAAATGATCGCCACTTTGTGAAATCCAATCTGGCATCCAAGTTCCAAATGAAGGTACTTGCATTGATGTAGTCTTTTTTTCTACATCAAACCAATGTTTAGTTAAATTATCATTTAATCTATTTAATAGAATATCAAATTCACCTTCCTTTAAATCTTTTCCTATAAGGTAATTGTTGAATAATAAATCTCTAACAGCTAATACTTGATCATCAGCAGTATTTTCTATAGAAAGTAATTTATTAAAATCTCTATTAAAATTTGGTTTATTTTGTATGTAAGCTAAAAATAATGCTACTTGTGCATCTCTTGGTAATCCACTTACATCTTTATCTGTTGTTAATTCATCTACCCAATAAGGAATAGGTTGGTCATTCTTTTTTAAAATATCTAAATAAAAATTAAGGCCACTTTGTATTTCATCATCATTCATTCTAAAAATACCATATGTACCATCACCCCAATTATAACTTCTTGAACCCCAAGCATCATTTCCAGATAAAACTTTAGCAAAATGTCTTAATGAATGATCCATTAACATTATACCAGCACCTTCTTCTTCATTAGATAATTTATTATTTTTTAATATAGAATCTATTGCGTTTATTGTATGACCACCTATTGGAGAAACCATAGGTTCTTCTAAAGAAAATTCTGAATGATATTCTGGATTTATAGGTAATCCATTTTCATCATATATTTGTTGATTTTTAGTTAGATTTAATTTGTTTCTATTTGCAAATGCTTCATATTCATGTTTATTAGCAAATTCAAAAGGCATCCAATCATTATGTAAGCTAGATAAATTAGCTTGTTTTTCTAAATTTTTTTTATAATTTTCTGTTTCTACTTGTAGCTTTGCTTTTGTAAAATTATCTGTTTCTTCTGTTTGTTTATCTTCTAAATCTTTTTCTTCTTGAACAGTTAATTTTTGAGTTTTATCTTTATTATTAAGATTATATTTTTCTGCATCTCCTCCTATAAGAGAAGTATCAATATATCTATTTAAACTTTTAAAAGGTACACCTAACGCATCTGATTGTTCTTTATGAGTATAACCAGCATCATTCCATTTTTTTCTTTTTTCCTCTACCCATAGAGATATTTCTTCGTCAGAATAACCAGCTTGTTTTAATTGTAATAAACTCGCCATTTTATTTCTCCGATATTTTACTTAAATCTTCAAATCCTAATGCTGTTTTATATTTTTTAGGTATATTAGGACTATTCCAATCTCCTTTTTCCCACCATTGAATCCAATCTTTTCTGTATTTTTTATATTCTTCTGAATTTTCATATTCATTAATAGGTATTTTACTTCCATCACTTTTTACTGCTTTAGGTGGTCTAGGCATATCTAACCATCTTTTATAAAAAACAGCTACTGTTGCATCTTTTGCTGGTACTTGTTGCATATCAAAATCTGTAGCTACTGATTCATATTTACTATATAATTGTTGTCCTACTGTATCGGGGTCTGCATCTACAAAATACGATAGTGCTTCATTTTGTTTATCTTGCCAATAAGTAGCTACATCAAATTCTTCTGTTTGTTTTAATTGTGCAGATATAGTTGACCAGCTTTCAGCATATATTTCGTCTAATTTGAATGGGATATAATATTCAGAATTTATATCTTCCATCATAGAATAATAACTTATACCTGCTTTTTCACCTTCTGCTAATAATTCAAATAAAGTTGCTCTAATTTGTTGTTTTCTACCATCAAAAATTGTAGCAAAATGTGGATAGTCTTGGTATGCTTGTAAAGTAGTTTCTGATAATCTATCTATATTTCCATCATATTTATCTAAATATTCTTTAATAACACCTTTTTGTCTTTCATCTATTTTAGTAGTCCATTTATCTCTTTTATCTAAAAGCCATTCTCTACCTTTAGCAGATATTAAATTATCTTCCTGTAATGTTAATAACCATTCTTGACCACCAGATTGTCCTAATATTATTTCTTTAAAATATTTATCTACTTGTGATACCGAACCATAGGAATCTGTATCGGAAGTTTTACCAGATGCTTTATCATTAGCTATTGTTCTAACTTCTGTATATAATGCTTCTTTTGCTGAATCAGTTAATTTAGATTCAAATATCATTTTTTCTATAGCTTTTCTTTGATCTAATGCTTTTCCATCATCATCTTTTGGATGATAAAGATTTAATCTCCATTTATTTATGTTTTCATTAATAGGTGTAGAATTTTCAGTATTTAATCTTGTATTTCTATCTGTAACAAAAGTTTTATGATCTTTCATTTCAGCTTCTGCCCAATCTAATAACTCTTTTTTATGTGCATCTGTTAATGTTTTACCACCCCAATTTTTTAGTTTTCCTGTTTTAATGTTTTTAATTATTTGTTGCCAATTTGCATATTCTGTATCATCCATTGGATCAACTCTAGTATTTCCAAATTTAGATATTTTTTTCCATACATTTAATTCTTCTTTTTTAATATCGTCTTGAATTGTATAAACATCTGATCCTAATGTTAAAGCTGATTTTTTTTGTCTATCATCTTCTTTTTTAGTTAATACATCAAAAGCTAACCAGATATTACCATCTACAGGTAAATCACTTACATCATTGCTATATTCTGTTTTTTTCTGCTTATCTATTATAGCTGTTTCTTTTAAAATTTTATCTCCTCTAACTTCTCTATATGCTTTTTTACCTTCTAAATAAACTTGACTAGAAAAAATAGATTGAAACCTATCCCATGCATCACTATCTTTTTCATTAGCATATTCTTTTTTGTACTTGGTAATCATTTCTTTTTCAAATTTTTCCCAAGCCTTTAAATAATCACCTTCTGTATTTAAAGTTTTATCTTCTTTTATTTTAAATTTAAAATCAGCTACATCTGTTTTAAGATTAGTTTCCATAAGAGAATTTTTGTTATCAATTTCTTGTTCTCTTATTTTTCTTTTATTTGCATTTACTGCTGTTGCTACATTTGATAAACTTGCTGTTAAACTATCAAAAGAAGATGAAACTGCTCTACCACTTTGCGACATTGCATCCATAAAATTAGTATTTCTACCAATAGATACTTTTCCTATTTCACCTCGTGGTATTTTTATATTAGCCATGTATATCCTCGTAAGTTATTCTATATTCTGCTGGACTATAAGATGTTTCTTTTACAGAACCATTATTATCTTTAGTAATTGACCATGCTTTAAAATCATGCCCAGCTTTTGGGATATGTTTGCTGTATCCTTCAAATACTATTCCTTCGTTATTCCATACTTTAATCAAATACATTATCCCCAAGCCTTATAAGTTTGTCCCATGCCAGATAATAAAGATGTATTTCTTTTATATGCTTCTGCTTGTACTGCACCTGCTAATTTTACATCTATCATTGCCATGTCCATTTGTACTCCTTTTTCTAACCAAAACATTGTATCTTCTAATTCTGTAATTACATCATTACTTTCTAATAATGTTGAACCTGTAAATTGAACACCTCTAGCACCTATAGCGGCTCTTTTTTCACTTAATAATTTAGCCGCTTTTCTATTTGCAAATACAGTATTTTGCATTAATTCCATTTTTTTATAATATTTATCCCAAGCCGCCCCTGCTTTTAATTGTTTAGTAGTTTGTAAGCTACCCATATAAGATACGGCTGTACTTGCACCTATTGCTACTGCTAACCATGGAAATGCCATTTTATAAATCCTCCTTATTCATTAGTCTATCACCATTAATGTTCCTGTTATACCTAAAACTGTTAAAGGTAAAGGTTGTGTTTGTTCTATAGTTACTTGACCTTCCCTATCCCAGCCTAAATTCATTACTCTTTTATCACCTGTAAAATCTGGTATATCTTGACCAACAGGTGTTGTATTACTTCTAAAAGGTAATTGATCACCATTTATTGTAACACCTACACTTTTTAATAATCTTACTACTACTTCATTATACCTTTTTTTTCTAGCTTGTGCAGTACCTGCTTGTGATCCATTTTCAATTTTTAATGTTTTAATTGTAGAAGTATATCCTAATCCTATTTCAATAGTTTTATAAGCCGCCCCTGTAGGTAATGTAGCTGTAATTTGTCCACTAGAAACAGTTTGAGTAGGATAAACAGCATCTCCTATTAATAATTGTACTGTTTCACCTTCTAAATGATTTAATCCTGTTACTGTTGTTGTACCATCATTTACTAAAGCTGTTAAACAAGAATCCATACTAATTGTACTATCTAAATATTCTATATATTGTACTTTGTTTCCATTTATTCTTCTTTCTACAATTATCCATACTCTATTTTCTTGGGATAAATTTATAGAAGTTATAGATTTAACTTTAGCTTGTAATGATATAGAATGACTAGCCCCCGAACCTGCTGTTATTTGTTTTATTGTTCTATCTAATGCTTGTTGGTATGTATCTGCAAATTCTAAAGTATTAACATCTCTTCTATAAACCCAATAAGTTTCACCTTCTGTTAATTCTGGTATTTTAGTACCTCCACCAGCACTATAAATTACTTTATCGCCTGTAGATAATCCATGACTAGATATTGTTATATATCCATTTTTATTTGCATCTGTTGTGTGTGCTGTAACTGCACTTGCTCCATTAAAAGTATATTTATTTGCTCCACCAAATTCATGTCTATGCCATGCTATAACATCTTCATCTCTTTGATAAGTCATACCTATAAGTGTACCATCTGTTCTTACAGCCCAATAAATAGAATCTGGTTCTTGTGCATAATCAACATCAACAATTCCTGTATCAGTTATATGTTCTGCAAGTAATGTCATATCTGGTGCTAAATAAGCATCATCTTCAAATCTGTATGAAAATTCTCTAATCTTTCTTTGTTGTCTTTGTACAAATAAAACAGCATTACCTATTTGAATAGGATCAGTAGTATAACCACCAAATGTTGTTTGTTGTGTTATTTGTACATTATCTGGTTTTAAAGGTTCCCCTGTTGGTCTTCCTACTTTAAATTCACCACCAACTGTTCCTACAATTAAATCCCTTGCAGGTGAAAGCCATCTAATAACATTAACTCTATTGGCCGCTATAGTATAAATAAATGCATCTGCGGCACTTGCATCTCCTGCATCAAATTCTTCATATAAACCAGATTCACTAGCCCATATAGTTTGCGGATAAGATGATGAACCACCAAATACTAATCGTTGTTCAAAAAATGATACTGTTCTTGGGTAGCCTTTATCAGTACACCATGCTCCTAATGCCCATGTTGCATTAGCATTTGTGTTTGCAAAATTTTCTGTTGTTGTTGCTGTTACAGATGTACCAGAACTATAAGCAGTAATTTTAGCATGGCCATCTCCTACTGTAATTAATCTTCCAACATCATTTGCTACAAATGTGGATGATGATGCAGTAATAGTTACTGAACCCGAAGTCCCACTCGGTGTCATTGTTGTTGAAGATGTGTTGGTATCTAAATAAGGCCCTTTTTTAAAATCTACTTCTGTTAAAGTCCAAGATGTGTGTCCTGTTCTTGATAATTTTCTTGGTTTTAAACTTTCTTGCACAATGTACATAACATCTGCTGATTGTGTAAAATTAATATCAAATAACATTGATTCTGTATAAGGTGTAGCTATTTCATATACTTTAGCCGCTGTTCCACCAGATGTATAAGAATCATAAGATGTAGAATTTTCACCTTGTAGCTGAAATGTATTTGTTGTTACTCCTGCAACTACAAATCTTCTTCCATTTAATCTTGTCATACCACCAACACTATTAATCCATACATGATCACCATTTGAATATCCGTGTGAGTTAGATGTTACTACTGCTGGATTTGCTTTTGTAATTGCTGTTATTGTTTTATTAGCTTCTGTTATTTGACCACCATCTTTAAAAAATCTAATGTATTGATCTCCTAATTCTAAAACATATGCTTGTGTAATATTAAATTCAAAAGGTATTAATCTTGTAGTTTTTGTACTATCTTTTACTTCACAAATAAATCTACTACCCGATCTTCTTTGACAGCCACCTTGCGGAAAAACTGTCATATTTTTTAATTCTTCTACACCATTATTATATTTTTTAAAATCTACTTGCCCATGTAGCTTTGGTGTTAATTCACCAGCAGTAAAATTTGTTTGAAAGGGATGTACTCGTGCCATTAATCTTTCCTAAAGTCAGTAAAAGTATCAGAAACAAGATCATCAATAAATCCTTCTTGCCCATCAATACTTCTTGCTTCGGAAAGTTTCTTTAAATATAATTTTTGCATATGGGTTTGCAAAGTCGTACTATTAGTTACAGGATATGCTAAATCTGTAGCTAATTTTTGTGTTAAAACATCTACGAACATAGGATCAAATAATGTTGTATCTGTTATTTTTGCAACATATAAAATTTTTGCTGTTCCTTCATCTGTAAGTAATACTCTCCCATGTGTAGCATTATTTTCTACTTTAAAAATATAATCTTCATATTCGCTAGATAATACTCTTAAACAATCCGCAGGTAATGCGTAATGATGTGAAAATCCATATGAAGGTGTACCCGATAATTGGGCTAATGTTGCTCTTCTAATAGCAAAATTCCAAGGGTGTGATCGTAATACTTGATCTCGTGTATCTGCGTAAAATGCATTACACAATCTTGCTCTTTCTGTATCATCAGTTAAAGCAGTAATAGGATCATCTCCTAACCTTCTTAATGCATTTGAACAAATTGATACTTCTGTAGCCATAATTTTTAAAAATACCACAAAGGCGGTAAGAAATCAATCTTATCCGCCTTTGCTTCTGTTTAGTTAATGATTAGTCCACTACATAGAACATTTCGCAAGAAATAGTACCTGTACCATTTGCTCCTGCTAATGTAACTGTAACGGGTAATCCGTCTTGGTTAGCATCAACTTCACTCATAGCTAGTTTAGCCATAGTAGCTGGAAACGCAACAACTTGATCTGCTGTTGAAGCCGCCGCCGCTTTATACGCATCTACATCAAGAGAAACCGTAGCCCCTGCTGATGATGTATGTGCCGCATAACCTACTGAAAGTGTAGTCGAACTTCCCAAAGCATCATGTCCTAAATAACCTGCAACAATCCTTGCACCGTTAGGTAAATTGAACATTTCGATAGTAGCTTGTTCTGCTGATGCTTCGTATGTAGCATAAGCAACTCTTAATCTACCAGCTTGTTCGTTAGTCTTTACCCTTTCAGTCGGATTATTTTGCGACCATTTAGTTTTTTGTACTGAATAAGCCATAATATTTAATCCTCCCTATTATTCGTTACAAGCGATCTCTACCATTTTTTCGTCTTCGATACGAGTTGCACCGATTGTCATAGATAGAAATACCTGTGTTGCATAGTTTTTGTCTGCTCTTTCAGATATTTTAGTTTGAATATCTGCACCTACAGCTAAACCTATTGCTGATTTAGAAAATGCTAGAACCTGTCTGCTTGGTGTTGCGTCTTGTCCTAACCTCTCGCTTCGGATAAATTTGAAACCTAAATAAGTATCAATTTGCCCTTGTGCGAGTGCTTTGATTGAGTTGTAATCAGATGATTTAACTTCTGTAATATTTAAGAAGTCCTGTATTTGATCTGCTGAACAAATCAAAAATCTAGGCTCATCTGGATCAACTTCTGCCGCATCAAGAATCTTTTTAGCTGATAACAATTTAGCTATTGTAAGATTCGCTGATCCGTGTGCAACCTTTTGACCTGCTGGTAGTGCTACTGTTGTACCACCACTAACTCCGCCATAAGCATTGCCTGTTGCCGCCGCAATGATTGCATCATCCATAGCTCTCCCCATTGCATACGCACCTGCTAGTGCATATTCAGATTGAGGTGAAATAAGCATTCTCACTTTGTCTTCATTATCAATCAGATCAGCCCAATCGTAGTCATCCATAGTAACTTTTCTTCTACTATGTGGTGTGTCCATTCTTGGTGTATCTGAATGTCGTGAAGTTCTTTTTTGAGCCGCAGTTGATCCGATTCTTTCAAAGAAGTGTGCCTTCCCTGTTACAGTTTCTGATCTAACAGCATCTCTTAAACGAGAACCTTTTTGCTGTGCAAGATGAAATACATTACTCTTATACTGCTCGACAAAAGCAGTTGTTATTTGAGTTGACATATTTGTATATCTCCTTCTTACTCAATTAAGAATAGGGGTCATTTATCACAATGATAAATAACATATTCCGTGTTTAATCGGCTTTTATCCTTTCGGGAAACCTTATCGTAAAACGATACGATCATATCGGAAGTTTAAAGCCTTCACGGCTACCTATTCGTTATCCAAGAAGGGCGAAATTTGGTATTTATATTATAACAAAAAACTTACTTATTTCCAAATACTTTTTCATGTAATTGACGCATATGCTCTACTGCATTCTTATGGTCTTTATCATAAGGTTTATGATAAGCATGATTTGTATTAGCATATATACTATCAATTTCAGCTTTAGCATCCAATGGAGAAACAGCTAATGTATTATTTTGTGTATTTTTAGCCATATCTTCTGTTACTTCCGAACCAATTTTAGCAAAGAATTTAACTACTGCTGGTATATTTCCAGCTTCGCCTTTCATTAATTCTTGTAGTTCTGGATCACCATAAACTTGTAATGCTCTTTGTGCATTTCTTACTTGTTTATCGTAGTCATAACCCCATTCTTGTTTTAAAGCATTTTCTGTTTCTTGCTTATCTACAGATAATTGAGTATCTCTTCTTTGATTTTCATAATCAACAGATTTAACTTGATAATCAATTAATCCTTTTACTTGTTCATTACTTAATCCCATTTTATGTGCAACTTCTCTAAATTGAGTTACTTGTTCATCATTAAAATAAGATTTATGAGTATCTGGGATATTTATTTCATATTTATCACTAGATTCTGGTCTTCCTAATTTACTATATAGTTCTGACCTTTCTTCATCTGTTTTAGGCATAGGTATTCTACTACCTAACATTTTTTGTTGATGAATTAATGTTTTAGCCGCAGATTCAACATCTTGAATATTAGCTAAAGTAGCATCATTTTTTATTTCATCAGACAAGGATGATCTCCAATCTGTAGATTGATTATCACTTACTTGCGATCCTAATACAGTATTATTTTCTTGTATAGGATTGTCGTTTTGAGTGGTCGTATCAGACATTTTTATCCTCCTTCATTAGATTGATTATTCTGATTATTACCGATCTTTGACCTTCTCGGTAACTTGTTTCATGTGGATCATTTTTTGAATATGATCCTCTATGATAATAAGCTGATTTAAGATCAGCTATTACAGTATCACCTTCTTTTGTAGAAAAAGTGTTTTTGTAATCTTGTTTAAGTTGTTTTAATTTGTCTTCGTCAGAAGCCATATTACATTAATCCTTGTTCTCTAGCTGAATTTTCAGCTTGATCCATTCCTTCTTGTGCTTCTGGTTTTCCTAATTCAGACATAGCTTTACCTTGTGATAAAGCAGTTTCTGCTTGTTGTTGTGCTAATTGTTGTTGTTGCATCATTGCTTGTTGTTCTGCTCTTTGTTCTCTCATTTCATCTACTTCTTCTGAACCTCTTAAAACAGTTTTAGGAACACCTAATAATTTTGCTCTCATTCTAATTGCTTCATCATGATCTATATTATCCATAATAGATGGATCAATTTGAACAACATTCATTGCCAAGCTATATAATCTTTCTATAGCTACTGCTTCTTCCATTCTTTGAGAACGAGCAAGTGGGCCAACATATTCTACATCAATTTTAGAACCTTTAATAATTTCTGGTTCTGGCATTAATGCACCTGCTCTAAACATTATACCAAATGTTCTTTCAATTAATGGATTTAAAAATTCACTTTGAAATCTACCTAATGTTGGGCCAAGAAGTCTTTGCATTAATTCATATCTAACTTGTACTTCTGTTGCCGTCATTTGTGGGCCTTCTTGTAATTGTAATTGATCTGAATAATATGCTTGTCTAATAGCTTGTCTTAATTGATTTTCTTTCATATCAGTTATTTGCCAATTAGAACCAATTTGTAATGGTTTAATTGCACCATCTGATCTAACTACTGTAATTCCCGCAGGTGTCATTCTAACTCTACCAATTACACCATCATCTTGAACAAGTAATGGTGGGTCAATAGCTTTAGCCCATGCTTTTAATCCTATTTCAACTGCTTTGTTTAAAGTTTTAATATCTGGTAATGCATTATAACTTGGTGATCTTCCAAAGATTTCACCTGTTGCTTTTGACCATCTAGGAACTAAATATGGAAATTCATTATAACCACCTGTTCTAACAACCATTTTATCTTCAACACATACATGACAAGAATGAAAAGGTAATTTTGTATTTGATTTACCTGTTGCTCTTTCGTAATCTTTTGTTGGTTCTACTGCGTGGATAAAATTAAATTGTTTATCTGGTTTATTTTGTGCGGCTTCAATTATTTTTTCACCTACATTTTCTTCCCCAAATTCTTCTATAGCTTGTCTAGCTGTTAATTTATACTTTCTATAAAGTGTATCTACTTTTCCTGTAACATTTTCTTGAATAAAATATTCTGCAATATGCAAACAATTAAAATGTATTCCTTCATTTGTAAAACCCGAATTTCCTTCTTCAACAAATATTGCACCTGTACCTACTGAACATAAATCTAAATATAATTCATGAACTTCTGTATTAAAATTAGATTCATTAAATACATCATACATTCTTCTTGCAGAATCTTCTAACCATAATTGAACATCTCTATTTTTATTTAATTCTTCATCTCTTAACTTTAAATGAAACCAAGGTAATGATGGAGATGTTAAAGTACCTTGAAGACTTGCGGCTAATAAATTATTTGCTGTAATGGCTGTTGAATCAAATAATACTTCTGTTCTTTTTTCACCTTTTGATCTTACAAAAGTAACATCTGCTTTTCTTGGCATAACATAATCTAATATATCTTGCCAATGATCTTCCCAAGTTTGTCGGTCAGATTCTAATGCAGAACATCTTTTTTTTATGTATTCAAAAGTTGCCATGTATTATTTTTTACCACCTAATAACGAAGATGAAGTTGTTGCTTCTTCTTCTACACCTTTTCCTGTAGTTAAAATAGTACCATACATACCTTTTTTCTTTGCACCTATGGCTTTTTGTTTTTCTGCTTCTAATTTAGCTTCAGAAGCATCTACTTTATCTTGTACTGATGTATCTACAGGTGGTGGCATTTGTGGTGCTGATTTACCGCCCATTATTTCCTCCAATCCATTTACATTCGTGTTTTAACATTCCGTATATTGCCGCATCTACAAATTCATTATTTATTTTCATAACTTTTCTTACTATACCTTCTTTTTGCCATCCTGTCCCACTTAAAATGCGTTCATTTCTTTCATAACCATTTCTACACACAGCGGTCATCCTACCACATTTTAATTGGTTAAAACCATAGTCAAAAACATATTTTATATGCTTTCTACTAAAAATTCTAGGAGTTTCTAAAGCAAGATGTACATAGATGTTATGTCCATCAAAATCTGTAAAAAGAAAACCACCTAATATTTTATCATCTTCAATAAAACCAATATAAGAAAATTGATCTCCTATATCAGCAGATATATAACATTTTTCTTTAAGGTACTTACCTATAGATTCCCGCCAAGTGTCGTCAGTTACGACTTCAATCATATATTATGCGTATTTCTTTTTCTTTTTAATAGATTGTCCGCCTAATACAGTTTTAGAAACATTTGCTTCTTCTTCAATACCTTCTGCATCTGTCATAAGTGTAGCATCACCATACTTACCTGCTTTACTTGCCGCCATAGCTTGTGCTGTTTTAGCATCAGTTTTTTTAGCAGTTTGCGTTACAGTTTGAACAGGAGCTTGTTGTTGTACTACAACCTGTTTAGGTTTTCTAAAGATTCTTGTTACAGCTCTAAAAAATCCACCCATATTTTCCTTTCCTTAACTAAAAATGTTAAAATTTGAATCCGAATACATCTGTTGTGGTTCATAATTCTTTACTCTAGCTTTTCTTAATGACATAACACAATATCTTAACGCAGATATTACATCATCATGGCTTGGAACTATTTTACCATCTTTTCTATGATACATCCGTAACTCTTCTAGTAGTTTATCTTGATTTTTAAAGATTTTCAATCTCTTTGTTTTAAATCTTGTAAGCATTTCCATTATTCCTGCCTCAACAGAATTACCACCTGTACCTTCTTTCATACCTTGTGATGGTGGATTACTAAAATGCTCTCTTAACATATTAACACCTTCTTTTTTGTATTGTTCTGTAAGATTTTTACCCGATCCTTTATCTGCTTGTCTTCCATCCATAGGCCATATTACAGGAATCCATTTACCCCTTGAATTTATTGCTGATGCATGAACAGGTACTGTTTCTTGTCTTAATGCATAGGAATCATAACAATATACAATATCATTATCTCTATCCCATGTTATCCATACTACTGCTGTTGGGTGATCCCAACCAAAATCTACTCCACAAAGTCTAGGCCAATGAGTAGGTATTTCTATTGGTTCGCATAATATATCTTCTTCGGGTATTGGAAATACTAAACCAGAACCTAATACAGGAATACCTCTTTCTCTCATTTTTCTTTCGTGTGGTGGTAATGCTTCTAATATTTGTTCTCTAACTTTTGGTGTCATATGTGGTGCATCATCCCATGTTGCTTGTAATAATGCTTGACCTTCTTTTAAATTATTTACAAATTGTGCAACAGTTTCTGTCATTCCTTGTTCTGGTGTAAATGTCATATAAACAATTCCACCTTTATCTGCTGTTCTTGTTAATGCTTGTGAATATATACCTTGTGGTGGTTCTTCATCTAACCATATTACATCTAAACTTTCACCCATCCATTTTTCTTTTCCCATTTCATATGCTTTAAAACCTAATCTTGAATATCCACCTGTAATATGTTTTACTACAACACTATTTACTGCATTTGGTACACCAGCTTTTCTAACTGTATCACCAATATCATTTAATGGAATTGAACCTGTACCTTTTGCTGTTGGATCATCTGGTTGGCCGAGAAGCTCTTTTTGGCAGACATCCCTAGTGGTTTCATTTGAAACTCCCCCTACCCATGCTCTAATAGGTCTATTAAATTTTCTGCCTTCCCACCACATTGGGTATTTCCCCGTCATATGGTACGCAATTTCCATTGCCCCACAAAATGACTTCCCGACCCTATTACCAGCCATTAATAATCTTTGACTAGCTAATGTGTTGTGAAATTTTTTTTGGTAATCATAGGGATCGTACTCTTCCATACGATTAGTAGCTTTTCGCCTTTCTAGTTCTTTAGCAATTTCTATTGCTCGTGCTAGATTATTTTCATCCATTTAACCAATCCAATTTATAATAGCCCGTAGTGCTAATATCATATATACCAATTCCATTAAGGTTCTTGGTATATCTTTATCTCTTACACCCATTATTACCCAAAATAAAGCCGAAAGACAAGCACTACCCCATCCTATGGCCTGTACCATTGGATTGCCAAAGTAATCGCCGTCTGAAAGCAGATATACCCCCAGCATGGCTAAAAAAAAGCCCAACCAACGAAAATTAGTCAATTCGAAAAGAATTATGGATTTCATATAGAGGTTCCTCCATAATCGTACTCCTATTTTAAGATTAGTTTTTTGATGTGTTTTTTATCTAAATATATTTCAATTTCTGCTTCTGATTTTAGACATTGATACCTAACATTACCACCAGATTTTAATTGGCGATCTGCTATTCTTTTTCCTTTTAAACATTCTGACATAGAAGGTTGTATTCTATGTTCTTGTATTTCATTATTTACAATCATTAATAATGCTATTACTGTTTCAATCATTGATTATAACTCCCGTTTCCGTTCTTATAATGCATATCTCTCGCTTTGTCTTTTAACATTTCAATATCTTCTAAAGCCTTTTCTAATTGTTTTTGTATAAATTCTATATTTACTTTATTGTGCATACCTGCTTCTTGTTGAATTTGTAATTTTTCTACTTGTTTATACAAATCTTCAATAAGCATAAATTGTTCACTATCTGCGGGTAATGAACCTAAAGTACCCCGTGGCCATCCTATTCTAAATTCTGTATTCTTTTCTAAATCAGCTTTATATAATTGTAATGTTGTACTATGCTGATTAAGTTTTTCTACAATACCAAAATATGCCCATACCCCAATACCTACTCCTATAATAATAGCTATTAGTGATTTAATATCTGTACTAACTTTTGCACCTTCTTTAAGATTCATTAAACTGTCCTTCGTTTGGAGTATTGTTTGCTATATCTTTCAAGAAATTATCCATATCACTATTTGTTTCGTTTTCATAGGTTTTATCTTCATCCTTTTCCTTGTCCTCGATATTTTTTGTACGATCTTTTTTCATTTTTATTTAGTCTTTTCTTGTGCCTCCCTATCTTCGGCTTGGTCTTCTTCTCGTATGTATTTACTCCCCATTTCGGTGCTTTTGCCATATCCCTCCAATTTATGCAAATCAGAAGAGTGTATCATAATCCAAAATCCTTTTCTATTTTTTTCAGCCAAAGTGATGACAGTTGTTTTATCTTCTTTTTTAGCCATTTCATTAGTTTCATCCCATAATGATATAACACTATGTTTTTTTCGCAATTTATTTTCTATAAATAATTTGTCATGAATT
>VTLG01006130.1_pt1 | contig 22253 bp, 39 predicted proteins | sample 4694571 | NCBI WGS metagenome assembly VTLG01 (sample SAMN12604809, study PRJNA352737) | marine metagenome | biome: ENVO:00000447; feature: ENVO:00000209|ENVO:00000569|ENVO:01000036; material: ENVO:00002151; isolation source: viral sequences binned using virsorter ... | reverse complement strand
CATCAGTATAATCTATAACAGTATTCATAAGGAACATCATAGCTTCCGGTTTAATATATAGATCTCCTTCATACAGAGGGATTATATCATTACCATCAGGAATATCAACTATTAAATCCCATTGATAAGTAAATCCTGCACAACCACCACCCTTTACACCTAGCTGCACACCTTTAACTTTATTATCTTTAACAATATGTGACAGGTGATCATTAGCTTTCTCTGTTACTAGTACTGTGTCCATATTATCCTCTAAGAATTTTAAACAGACATAAAACGTAGGCTGTAATTACAGAAGATAGCCATAGTCCAAAGCTGTTGGTAAAACCTAAGTCCTCTATATGTGTCTTCAGAATAAGAATAGTTAGGAGCATTATACCCCAAGATAATATTGGTATAAGTATAAGAAAAGGCATCCATTTAAGAAGGGTACTTCCTATTAATAAGATTTTCTGGAACATCTATATTCTCCATATTAATTAAACGAGCATCGTTAACATTTATACAATAGAATGTATCATTCTTTTTTATACTGGTATCAATAACTTTTACAGGAGCATCTCGTACAGTTTGACCATCCATAAACCATGCTTGCTTACAATTTTTTCTAAACATTACAAATGTTAAAGGATCACTAGATCCTTTTCTTACCCAATCTTTTATTATTTTTTTCTTTCGATAAGGAACATGGATTGATAACCAATAATTAGGCCAATCATCTTTCCAAGAAAAAGAAAGTTCTGTTTCAAAGTAACATGTAATGTTATCTTTCTTACAAGTAATATCAACTCCATACGTTTCTGTTAAATCAATATCTGTGTATCCATTTTTATCTAACCAGTTAGCCATAAGACTATTAGTTAATGGATCAGCTTTATTATAAAGTTCTTTATCAAACTTTTTAAATTCCATTAATTATCTCCATTATTAAAAGGACTATCAATCTCTGTCATTCGTCCAGTATCTTTATTATAGAATAGATGTGTAGCTATTCCTGTATCTCCTGTATATCTATTTTTAAGTATACGAACTGTTGTAGTATTAGATATAATAGGATCATCGTCTTGCTGATTTCTTTCCAAGGCTACAACAGAATCACTTAGATGACCAATAGAAGCTGATCCTCTTAGGTGAGAGAGTGTTACCTCTCGTCCATCTTCATGCCCTCTATCGCCAGCAGGTCTACGTAAATGAGATACAAGTAATAAACATATACCTGTCTGTTCAACTAATGATCTTAACTTAGTCATTAATATATCTATAGATTTTCTTTCATCTGTATCCTCTTGTCCTGATACAAGGATACTAAGATGATCAAGGCAAATCCATTTACAATCTAATGCTTGTGCCATGTATCTAACTCTAGCTAATATCTCATCGTTATCTACTGAACCAAAGTGATCAAAGGCAAAGAACCTACCTGAATTAATAGTTTCATTCTGGAATTTCTTTAATTGTTCTGCATCAAAACCATCTCTAATTTCTTTAATATATAAACGAGCATCAGCTTCCACCGACATGATATTCCATGCTGTATTCTTTACACTCTCTTCAAGTGCAAGGATACCTATATTATCTTTTGTATTACGTAAGAAATGATGCATTAGTTCTCGTATAATACTTGATTTTCCCATTCCAGATCCTGATGTAAAGCAAATCAATTCTCCGGTTCTCATTCCATAAGTCTTTTCATTCATATTAGGCCAAGGATAAAGACAAGTCTCACAATAATCCTCATCGTATAAAGTTTCACCTAAGTCTTTAAGATTAATAATACCAGCAGGAGTAAATGGTTTAGCATTCCACCATGCTTGAGTGAATGCTTCTCTTTGATTCATCTTTAAATATTCATTGGCATCCTTATGCTCCATCTTCATAATCTTACATTTATTAGGAGCAAATAATTGAGCTACTTTTTCAGCAGCTTCCTGACCTTGCTTATCCATATCAAAAGATATAATTATATTTTCATATTTATCTAAGTAATCAAAGGCATTCTTACAATCTTTAACGGCTCCTGCTGCCCCTGTTTTTATACTAACACTAGGCCATTTAGATCCCATAAGTTCATAGGCTGACATTGCATCTAACTCGCCTTCACATATAGTTATATACTTAGCTTTCTGATTGAAGATATTCTGTCCAAACAAAACAGCATTAGTTATTTCTCCTTCAACCCACATTCTTTTATCTTTAGTTTGTCGTATCTTATTACCTAGATGTTCTCCTTTATCATTATAGTAACCATATAAATGATGGGTAGTTATGTTACCAGTACGTTTAATCTTTGTATTAAATTTCTTAGTAGTCTCTAAAGAAATATTTCTCTCAGATATTTCTCCCCATTCACCTACTGTACCCATACGTTTTACCTCTACTGTTGGCATTGATACTATATTCTCATTTTTATATCCGAATCTAGTCTTACAAGAAAAGCAATACGAATATCCTGTTGAATGCTTAACATTAGCATCACTAGATCCACAAGCAGGACATGCTCCCCGATCTAACCATTTCTGTTGCTGCATTATACCCCCGGTCCTGGCCAAGTACCATCATATATTTCTTTCATACGTTCACTCATTTCATTTTCCTTTTTAAAAGAATAAAAATTTACTAAATATTCCCATGATACTGGGAATAAGTTAGACATATAATGTCCTATATTTTCTACTATTTCTTTGGTTTCTGTTTGTGCATCTTCTTTTAATCTAAGATTGCATACTCTAGCAAAAGCATATAAACTACCAGACCAATACCATTGTGTCAACATAGATTGTGGGAGTATAGCTCTGGCTTGTTCAGGACATACTCCTGCTTTAATCATCTCCTTATAAGTTTGTTCACAAAGTTCGATTGCATATTTATATTTTGTATTAATCCATTGACTACCATATACTTCATGATTACTTGATCCTTGTTTTTTATTTAATGCTTTTTCTCTCCATGTCTTGGGTTGCCAGAACTCAGGAGGTTTACTAACATATCTTCTACTAACTTCATTCCAAGCTAAACCTATTTGATGTTTCATTAATTGTCTAGCTACAAATATGGGAGCAGATATTTTAAATGTAACATGACAATGAGAGAAAGGACTCCAATGATTATGATCTGATAAATATTTAATTAATCTTTTATCAGAGGGTTTTAATTCATAAGCTATTTTACCATCTATCATATCATTATTAAAGGATACTCTAGCAGCATCCACTACAGTTTTATCAGAACCCATACTATCTATTAATAGAACATTATCCATAAACAAAGCTCCTTGGGAAGGACCATCTTTTCATTACGGCACATTTAGGAATAGTAATTAATCCTCCGTATTGAGCTTCATCTTTTACATTATAATTATTAATTGATCCAGCAAGAGTAATATAAACATCATCTTCATTTACAAGAAAGCCAGATGATTTAATCATTACAGGAATTAATGCTCCTACTTCTTCTTCAGATTTCCAATCTGCATCTTGATATTCAACTGAATCAATCCATTGAATACAAATTATAATTTCATTCATCTATTTCTCCCCATGTATCCTGAATAAAGTTATCTATAAATGTTTCTTTATCAGACATGATATCATCTGTATCTCTACGAGCCATTCGTTTAGATTCTCTTCTATCGTAACCTTCTTCTTGATATTGTTTTGTCAATTCTCTAAAAATTCTTTGTCTTTCTTTTTGTAATAAATTTTTAGACATTTTATAATCCTAAATCTAACTGATCTAAATTAGGATTAAAACCAGAATTTATTTTTTCCCATATTTCTTTATGACTAATCCCATGTATAGCAACCCAATCAGTTAAAGATAAATGTGTTGCATCTTCTTCCATTTCGATTAACCAATCTTTGACTCGACTCATTGTCTTATCCTCTTCTACTATTTTATCAATAATATTATATACTCTCCACACAATATAATCTAACTCTTTGATATGATTATATAATTCTTCTTTATCTTCTCCATATTTATTTAAAAATTTTTCTTTATTTATTTCATGTCCATCACGATACATTGAAGAACTATATTCAAACTTTGTCATCTTCTTTATCTTCTTCTTTATCTGTTTCATAAGAAGGAACGTCGGACATTAACGCCCATCCACTCATTCCACTATAACTAAAGCTAGCTTCAGGACTTATCTTGTTTCGTAAATAATCTATTTCATCTTGCAATGTTTTTATTCTTTGATAAGCCCTACTCAATTGGTCTTGTAAGTCTTTAACATTTTTTCTTAATTCTTCTTCAATGTTCATTTCTTTCTCCTTAATTTAATGCATTCTACAAATTTCAATGTTATCATTTAACATATAGATATCAGAAGGTATATTATTTTCTTCACAAATAATATCTATATATCTTAAAGCATCCATTTCAGTTTTAAATATAATAGGTTCGCCTTCTTCAAGTAAAATATCAAACATTAATTCGTCAGTATTTACCTTTGCTATAATAAACATTAATATAAAGATCCTACATCATGTCCTAAGTAAAAACCTAGGGCCAATGAAAATAGAATAAGAATGAAACTAAAATATATAAAATTACTTGTATTCATTATCTTGTTCTTTCTTGTGTTTTATTTTTCTAGTATAAACTACTTTACTATTTACTACTCTCTTTCTCCACATAGGATCAGAGAGTTGTTTTGCAACTAGATTATTTTTTCTCTGACCATACATTATTTTATTCCCTTTAATAAATTTGCTATTACATTAACAGTCCATGCATTACCAATAACTTTATATCTATTTGTATTAGATATTCCCTTTGTATACCCTATTGGAAGTGTTTGAATTTGTTCACATTCTTCTACTGTAAACTTTCGTTTCTGATTATTATTATCTACTATAAAGAAATTAGTTTCCCAACTTGAAGAAGTTATGGTCGGGCATTTTCCATAGTAATGTTTTAATCCTCCTTTATTGGAGCCTCTTGGATAAACATATATACCTTTATATTCTCCTATGATATCTTTTAACATTATATTTTTATATTTTAACATCTTTGTATCTATAGGTATATTAGTCCAGTATAATCTTTCTCTATTTTGAGCAGAAAATAAACATGAGTTAATTTTTATTGGAAAAACATTTAAGTAATCAGTTATAATATTTTCCCATTCTTTTTTCATAACTGTATTCTCTAATAAAAAATATTTTGGTTTAACTTTATAAAATATTTCTAAAAATCTAAAAAATAATTTACTTCTTTTATCATTAAAACCTATTCGAGTTCCACATCTTGAGAATCCTTGACATGGACTACCTGCTAATAATAAATCTATACTGTTAGTACATATAGAATAATTTGTTTCTTTGTATCCACTATCTTTCCACTGATCAACATCTCCTATATGTATAGTATTAGGAAAATTTCTTTTAGTAATTTCTAAAGCATGTTTATTTATTTCACTTGCTATATATTTATTATATTTTTTAGATGCTCTATTTAATGCAAGTTGACCACAAGATATACCATCAAAAAGACTAAGAACATTCATGATATTATACCTCTAATTTATATACATTTCTTTTTGTCCAAAGCATATAGCTTTGATTCTTTTTAGATATCTTATTTATCTTTAAAGTTTTCCATAGCCCTTCATTATTTTTATATATATCATCTACATTTATACACTCAAGATGTTTAACTCTAATGAGTCTAGATCTTTTCATTATATTCTCCTATAAGGATCGTGAGGGACTTTCACCCTCACGTTCCCATTTTAATTATATCACAAAAGTACGACCTCGTATATCAACGATACCTTTTATACTCCAGAAGTGAGGAGTTTTAGCTAAATATAAATACCATTTACCCCAATCATATCTTTTACCACAATCTGTTTTAACAGAACGGCGAGGTATACTCTTCTCTTTACGTAATCTAAGTACAAAGTTCATGGTACTACCTTTCGATTTAATTTTATATTACTATAAATAGTATATGCTTCTAAGAATGTCAAGAACGGTCCTGATTTAAATTCAGAACCTTCTATTAAATACCATCCTCCTTTCTGTAATTCGATAGTCATACGTTATATCCAGATTCCCACCACACTGTAGACTCTGTTTCAATCCATACTTTAGCACCACACGATAAAGGTTTATTAGGTCTATATATTATAGTACAAGGCCCATCAATCGTTACACTATAAGCAGGATCATTAGACTTATAAGTTTTAACTCTTAAAACAGGATCATATTTATTATGTTTATGATTACTCTTTATAATATGTTGATTAACATGAATATATTTCTTCATAATCTATACCTTTAACTATCTAGGAATTGTAAATGTATGATCAGTAGGAATTGGAATTAAAAAAGAATGATCTAAACTTATAAGAAATTGATCAAAGTTTCTTTGACATACTCTATATTGTGAACCTAACAATTCTAATATACCGTTAATTCTATCACGAGTGGTAACAGTTGGATATCCTCGTAAGTTAAAATGTATCTCAGGTTTCTCTTTACCATAGTTCCACCATGCTATGCAATGACCATGTAAAAGATAGTCTTCGCCAGTAGATAAACAATTCCCACTTGATTTCCTAGTATGATTTAGAAATGCTTGTGCTGTTTCTCTTGTTCTTTTTCTCATAGTATTATTCCTTATTCAACTTCACTATTATTTAACTGTCTTATTATAGAGGCGTTCCACATGGAAGCATCTGTTCTAGCTTCATCCAAAGATTTAGCCTGAATAACAAACTCTTCTTCCTCAAGACATCCCCCAGCTTCAATACATAAGAACCATTTATGATCAGGCTTTAGTTGTTTCATAGTCTTATTCCTTAAAGAATAGGGAGAGAAATTAATCTCTCCCTTGTTTCAGTTAGTTATGCTGCCAATTGCAACCATTGATCTGAGTGCAACATCTTCCTAACCTTATCTTCTCTTGATCCTATTACATTTGAGGAAGGTCTATCACCGTTACCACTATAACCTACTATCTTATCATGACTAGACCAACAAGTAGCAGCCTGATAAGCAGTCCATAATGTACCTGCATTTCGAGTAGCATATTTTTCATAGTGTCCACGACCATGTAAATGACGGTTCTCCTGATCAAAGATCTTCATAAGATTACTTAACATAACTTTATTAGGTACTGTCTTACGAGTAACGTTATCTGTTCTCTTAGCTAATGTATGAGTAAACAGATTGATTACATTATCACGACTAACGTCTGTGTGATACCAATTTTTCATCTGATTTAATCCTTCACCAGATATATATTCTCCTGCATTTTTTATCTTTGATGCAAAGGCAGGTATATTAAAGTTCTTTGTATGCCTACCATAGACATAAGCTAACTTGTCACCGGATACTAATGTATTATAACAGAATCCTCTCCATAATCCCATCATTCCGTTGTTCGCCCATGTTCGATTATGAGAAGTACGAAATACAAACTCAGGTATAACCTCATCTCTGTTCCCTCTCACTTCAAGACATAAACTATGTGCCGGAAACTTAGCTCGTAGCTCCAACTTAGCACCATTGTTATGTAGATTAGTTTCAAATGTAGCATCAGTCATATCAAGACCTGATAAATCTAGTGCTGATTCCACACCAGATACTATGTCTTGATATTGTACAGGTTCATAAGCATCTGACACTATGGCAAGAGGCTGCTTGTTATCAGTACGTCTAAGACCCATGCCAATATCAGTTGGTATACTATATCCTTCCTGTGAATCAAGATGGAATTTTTCTACGGTAAAGTCTATTATATCATGGTCAAACATATTAAACACTCCTGGTTAGTAATTGTTCTTGAGATTGTACAATTTGTTCATCACAATATTGTTCTAACTCATTTAAATAATCATTAATTTCTTGAAGATCAAGAGAATATATATTAGAAACATCAGCAACCGAAAGTAAATAGTCTATCATTTCTTTTGAAATATCTCTATGATCTTTATAATTATATTTCCTTTCTGCTAATGGCTGAGACATAATTCCTTCTCCTTACTTTTGGAATATATAAAGTTTCCTACCATCTACTTTTTCTTGTATTTCTTTTAGATGAGGATTATATTTATTTATTAATTTTACAGGCATCTTATCCCAAACATCTGTAATAACCCATTTAAATCTAGACCATGTAGTAGTTTCTCCTATTTTACGAGAGTCTATTAACTCCCAACGTACCCATTTATTATCATAAACTCGTTGAGTAATTTCCCAATTTTGAGTAGTCATATTAATCTCCTAATGGCTTCGGCCACCCTATAGTTTTTATAATTTCTTAGATTATCTTTGATAATTTAAGAAATTTTAAAAAGATTATTTAAGTTATAGTCTTTCAATTCTAAATATCTCTTCTTGAAATGCTGTAGTTTTACCTAATTTATTAAAGGAATGTTCAGCATGATAAAGGTTTGTAAGAAATTTATTATAATCAAATCCTTTCAAATGTAAAGCAGTAAGTAAAGCCGATTGGAATGTTTGTTTCTTTAATGTACTGGGAGTTAAGGGAGGATTAAAGGCGGCATTTTTTAACCGATTAAATTTATGTAACATTTCATCTACATTCTTCTGAACATCATCAGTCCATTTTAATTCTCCATTCTTAAAAAATTGTAGATCTGTTCCTCTAGTATTAAGACCACGACATATAGATAATAATATCCCATGTGATACTGGACTAGAATTAAAGTAAGTCATATAAGAACTATAAGATTCTCTTTGCTCCGGCTGCTCTTTCCAATAGTTACCAAAGTCAGTAAGTGTCCAGTTCCGTTGATTCGTATTAAGAATACTTACTATACCCTCTTTTACTTTTTCTTTTCCTTCAATAAGATGTGCATAAATAGGTTTATTTAATTCTTTACAAGCCATAGCTCTTGTTTGACCATCAAGTATAATATAATCTCCCTTCTCTTTTTGTACCAGTATAGGTCTAAATTCCATTAAGTCACATTTAGATATTGATTGTACTAACTTAGCAACACTCGTGGCGGCTGGTATACGATTACCTCTTTCTCCTACCTTTAACTTATTATATATTGGATCACTTACATTAATTAATTTAATAGCACTCACGGTCTTCATAGTTTATTTCCTTTGATATAATTATATTCCAAAGACATTATCTTGACAAGTCTGGCACAATCCTGAGATTATATATTCCTTTCTTGAAATAGGATCTTTAAATTCTTTTGCCTCTTTCTTACATGACACACATATATCATTGGAGATAGAATTAACTCTATCGAATCCAAAGATATCTTTAATTGCATTATTAAGAGATAGATCTTTATATGTTGCTTTAGCCATATTAATTAATCCTCTTCATTATCTGTGAATTTCTTTGGACATAAATCCATTTTAGTATAATAAGGTTGCAGTATTTCTATAGAGTTTTCAATGGCATGTATCTTATCTCCAAATCGTTTAGAAGAACCATCATCTCGTTCTTTTACTTCATTTATAACTCTAACCCAAGGATCATCAAGAGAATAAGCAAGAAGAGAGAGAGCATGTTCCGGTGTAAGAAATAATTTATGTTCCTCATCTTCTCTACGATACTTTACAACAAGCATTAGATAATGATCTTTATAATAATTCTTTTCATAATCATATTCATGCTTATCTCTTCTGGCATCTTCTACCAGTTCAAGTGACGATGGATATACTCCAATACTAAATCCTTCTGGTTGAAGATATCCTTCCCCTTCTTCCCATATTTCACAATCATTTTTATTATTTTCTCGATAACACCAAGCAAAGTATACTTGAGTGATTAAAGGTTCTTTTACTCGTATTGCAGTATTCAAACGAGACTCATAAGGATACGTCATCATTTATTCCTTTGTGCTATAAGTTTTCTGGGCGTAGAGAACTCCTGATCTTTACCATAGAAATCAGATATCCAATCACCAGTTCTAAGATAATGCTTTATTTCTTTCACATAACCCTCATGAATGAGACTTTGAGCTAAAGCTCCCTTGTGATTCTTACGAGCTAGACTTGAATAGTGTTTTCTCATTGCATTATTATAGTCTAACCATTCTTTAACTTTAGAAATATATAATGGTTCATCTTTAGCAACAGCTAACACTTTAGAATGAAGTTCAATACCTGCTATTATCTTCATAATCTGGAATACTTTCTATTAAATAAACTATTAAAGAGGTTATACATATAACAGAACTGATAAAGAGTGCAACAAATATCTCAATAGTTGATAATGTTGGTAGTACAATTATATGAAGTAAAAGGATTGAAGAACATAATCCAGAACAAACAATCAGTAAAGATAACCAAGACATATAAAAACCCTCATGAGTTGGCGATTGAATATTAATAATAAAAAAAGAGAGAGAAAGAATAGACAGGGAGGCTATCTATTCCTTCTCTCAAGGGAGAATGTCAATGAATACTATCACTTACTATTGATTCATTCTTTACATCTTTATGATCTCTAAAGAAAAGACCTAGAACTTTTATCTTTTCTTCATTAGATACATCAGAAGCAAAGACTACTGAACTCATAGCAGCCATCATATTATTAATTGATTCTTTATAATCCTCCGTTTCTTGAATTAATCCCATAACTTTTTTAACATAATCTTTTATAATTCTCCTATCTTCAGTTGATAGACGAAAAAACAGTTGATTGAATAATGAATTAAGATTTGAATTACTTTCTTCCATGTAAAAAACCCTCGTGAGTTGGTGTTCGGAAATCTCAGACAAATAAAAAAAAAAACCAAGGAAGGAGAAGGTAGAACACCCTCTCCCTCCTTTGCTGCAACAAACTGGGTTACAGATCTATGACTTCCTTCTTCAGCTTCTCAGCATACTCAGGATTATCAGCTAAAATAGCAGCATAAGGTCCAAATTTACCATTAAAGACTACGTAGCTGTAACCAATCAGTTCCACATCCATGTTATTTGATGTAGGACAATCAGCAATAAGCTTCCTAATAGCTTTGGGAGACCATTGCTTATGCTTAGAAGCCTCATCCTTGGACATGCCCTCTGTTAGAGCAGGAACCCAAGCCTTAATGTCCAAGGAAAGCTCTTCAGCCTTGTCTAAGATGGATAAGAGTAAAAGATTGCCATCAGCAACCTCCAAAGGTTTCCGGCCAGCATCCAATGGTTCGATGTTCAAGGCCCTGTTACGAGGCATTACATAAAGTTGTACTTGTTCTTTATATATTTGAGTAGACATAATAGTGTGTTTCCTTGTAATGTTATTGTTGCAATAAGGGTGACTTGCCCTATGTATAAAACTATCATACTAATCTAGGCTGCCGCCCGTGGGTGGTTAAGCCTATGATTAGTTTTTACACCACTATGGTAGGGCAAGTCATTCATAATAGCAATAACATTACAAGGAAACTCATCATTAAAGCTCAAATATATAAAGAACCAGTTCATCAATCTGATGATTATGTAATGCCTTTAACAGGCCAGAACATCGAACATAGCTCAATATAGACTTGAATTGGCCCCTAAGATACCATGACCGATGAGATTACACAGTACAGTCATCACAAGGTATCTGTTAATGTAGGACTATAGAGTATAATATATACACTCCAGAGGGGTACGGAAAAAAACAGACTAGAGAGAGTATATATATAAGAAGGGTGTGACATATTTACTATAAATTTTCGGGCTACTTTAAAAAATAATTTGGATCTTTCCATCTTTTGGTGTATAATTATACATAATATATGATGATATCACAAACTTTAAACTCTTTTATTATTTTTTTATTATTTTTATTAGGATTAAAATGGACTTAGAACAAGAAAATATACTAAATCCTTTCATAAGCCTAAATAATCTACTTAGATTAAATGTTTTACAAGAAACAAATTCTGATTTTCTTACATTTGTCCGATTAATGGCTCCAACACTTGTCTCCGATTGGAAAATGGGACGACATATTGAGCTAATATCTAATAAATTAAGACAATTAGAAGCTGGTGAGATAAAAAGACTGATGGTATTCCTACCACCACGTAGTTCCAAGTCTGTTATCTGTTCCAAATTGTTTCCAGCATGGTATATAGGAAGGAATCCAGAGCATGAAATTCTTACTGTTTCTCACAGTGATCAGCTTTCTAGTGACTTTGGCCGTTCTGTTCGTGACATTGTTAATTCTGAGCAGTTTCAGGAGATATTTAAGAATGTTTCACTCCGAACAGACGTTAGAGCAGCAGGAAAGTGGAAGACAACACAGAATGGCACGTACTATGCAGCCGGAGTCCGTAGTCAAATTGCAGGACGAGGGGCTAATATAGCCATATTGGACGATGTGATGTCCGAAGAGGACTCATATTCGGAAGCAGGACGTAGATATGTAAAGGAATGGTATCCTGCCGGACTACGTACTCGTATTATGCCCAATGGAGCCATCCTTATCATTAATACTCGTTATCATTATGATGATCTATGTGGTTGGCTTCTTAAACAACAGGAAGATATGAGTGAATATGAAACAATTCCTTGGGAAGTGATACGTATTCCTGCTTGGCTGGACGAAGATGCAGCCGATCTACTAGATCTTCCCATAGGATCTTCTTATTTTCCTGAATGGAAACCGGATCATATATTACAAATTGATGAGAATGAGATTAAAGCCTCAAATGGAGCACGATATTGGAATGCATTGTATATGCAAGATCCAACTCCAGAAGAAGGTGGATTAATAAAGAAAAGATGGATTAAATGGTGGGAATATCAAGATCCTCCAACCTGTGATTTTATACTACAAACATATGATACGGCTTTTTCAACGAGTACGACGGCTGATTTTAGTGTTATACAAACATGGGGAATCTTTTCTTTACCTTATGAAGATGAACATGGTAGAGAGAGTATAGCTTCTAATTTAATTCTACTAGGAAATATAAGGGGAAGATTTGAATATCCTGAGTTACGTAGAATGACTCAAATATTGTTTCGTCAGTTTAAACCTGACGTATGTATTGTAGAGAAAAAGGCCAGTGGACAATCTCTCATACAGGATATGAGAAGAGGAGGTCTACCTGTAAGAGAATATTTACCTGATAGAGATAAAGTTAGCAGAGTATATGCTGCTTCTCCAATGATCGAATCAGGAAGAGTATGGATACCAAAAAATAAAAAATGGACAGAAGAACTTGTAGAAGAATTACTACAGTTTCCAAATGCAGCCCATGATGATCAGGTAGATGCTTTAACGATGGCCATACATTACATGAGAGAGTCATGGCATATAACCCATCCTGAAGATCCAGAATGGGAAGATGAGCAACGTAAAACAAAAAGGGTTGCATATTGGAGATCTTAGGTGTATAATAAAGAGCAGGGGAAATAAATATGGCTGACGATAAAAAAACAAACTTACCTGCTGTAATTGAGAACTTACCTTCCACCGAAGTAAGTAGAAGGGATTTTCTACGAGGTCTTACAGGTACAGTTGTACAAGGAGCACTACCTACAGGTGGATTAACTGATCTTATTATGGGAAAAGGTGAAATTGTTAAGACAGTGGCTACTCCTATAAATCAAGCTATAAGAAAATTATTAGCACTTGGAGGAGCAAAAGCTATAATATATAAAGACTTTTTTTCAGACAGTGTTTCTGATGATGGAATTATAAATGAGATAACTGACCAACCTCATCCAGAGTATTTTGAAGATATAATAGTTGAGGATATGGGTAATTATATTGACGAGATAAATGATTCTTTAATAAAAGTAGATGAAGATATTGCAGAAGTTGTTAAAGATTTAGAACAAGAATTAATTAATAAAGGCTATGACAATGCTGATATACATTTTATAATAGACGAACTAAAGAGACAAACTAATAGTTCACGTCTGATTAAGTGGGATGCAATGTTTGATGATTTTTATCTTAATCCAAAGAGATTAGATGTTTTTGAAAAAGTAAAAGAACTTCAAAGAGAGGTAGATGAAGCTGAAGAATTTGGTTGGTATGATCCTGAAGGTTCAGGAGAAGGTACTATATATGATAAGTTAGAGATATTAAACCAAGATCAGCCTCCTTATACTGATGATATGCCTGTTGTTGAACAAAAGAAAATGAGAACCGATGTATTAGAAAAAGGAATTAAAGAAGCTATTAAAAAAGGACAAGAAACTGCTGAGTCTTATCGTGATCCTGAACTTGAAAAAAGATTAAGAAAAATACAAAAAGACTTTAAGGATAAGAAAAGATTGTCTGCACCAGAACTTGATCCAGATACAATTGAAGGTAGTCTAGAAGAGATAACTAAAAGTGATACTTTTAAAACATTACGTAGAGCTTTAGAAAAATTAACAGTACCTAGACAACTAAAGAAAGCAGAAGCACCCAAGCAAATAGAAGCACCCAAGCAAATAGAAGCACCAAAACAAGTAGAAGGACCAAGTAAATCTCCAGTACAAATGGCAAATATTGCCAGTGCATTGAGTAGATTAAAAAGAGCTACACCTTTAGGTGCAGCTTTATATACGATGAAGCCAACAGAACTTGCAAGAGATGACGATTATGGTTTTGAAATACCAGTAGATAGATAAAGACGGGAAAATAAATATGGCAACAGAACGAAATCCATTTGAGCAGATACCACAACAGCCTACAAATGTTGTTCCAATGAATCCTGTACCAGTTGGAGAGGAGCAGGAAGCTACATTTGAACTGGAGCCTGATGGTGGTGTAACTGTTGATTTTACTAATACAGTAGTCATGGAAGCAGAGGCTCCTATACAGGAATGGTATGCAAATTTAGCTGAAACATTAGATGAAGAAGTATTAAAGGAAATATCTAATTCTGTTTATAATAATTATGATGCAGATAAAAATTCAAGACAAGAATGGGAATCTATGTTTGAACGTGGATTTGATTTACTGGGATTAAAGATACAAGAAGCATCTGAACCATTTGAAGGTGCATGTAATGCAGTACATCCTTTATTAGTAGAGTCAGCCGTTAAATTCCAAAGCAAAGCATCACAAGAACTCTTTCCATCTGCAGGTCCAGTAAAGACACAGATACTTGGAAAATCTTCACAAGAACTTGAGATGCAATCCAATCGTGTTAAAAACTTTATGAATTACCAATTAACAGAACAGATGCCAGAGTATTTTGATGAATTTGAAAAGATGCTCTTTCATTTACCTTTAATGGGATCTGCATTTAAAAAATTATATTATGATGCAAATCTGAAACGACCTGTATCAGAATTTGTACCTATTGATCAATTCTATGTATCCTATTATGCCAGTAATTTACGTAAAGCTGATAGATATACTCATGTAATTTATCGTAGTCCTATTGATTTAGCAAAAGATGTTCGTTCAGGTATCTATTCTAATATAGAATTACCAACAGCTTCAAATCCAGAACCTACTGCTTTTGCATCTAAAATGGACACAATACTAGGATTCTCTCCATCAGGAGATGCTGATCCACAATATGTTTTATTGGAGCAACATTGTTATTTAGAAATAGATGAACCAAATGCAGAAGAGGGAATAGCCCTTCCCTATATTGTAACTATAGAAGAACAATCCAGAAGTATTTTATGTATTCGTAGAAATTATAAACCTGATGACACGAACAAGGAAAAGATAAATCACTTTGTCCACTATAGATTCGTACCGGGGTTTGGTTTCTACGGATTTGGCCTAATGCATTTCTTAGGAAATCTAACTATGAGTGCAACAGCAGCAATGAGAAGTCTCATTGATGCAGGTCAATTTGCAAACCTGCCGGGTGGGTTCAAGGCAAAAGGTGTTAGGATGGTTGGTGACAATGATCCTATTAGCCCCGGTGAGTTTAAAGAAGTTGAATCTACAGGTATGGACTTGGCAAAGGCTATCGTTCCTCTCCCATACAAAGAGCCTTCCTCGACCTTGTTCCAGATGTTGGGTTTCGTAACCCAAGCAGGTCAGAAGTTTGCCGATAGTACAGAACAAATTGTATCGGAAGCATCTTCTTACGGACCTGTAGGTACAACAATGGCACTACTGGAAGCATCCAGTAAATTCTTCTCAGCAATCCATAAACGATTGCATAAATCCCAACGAGATGAATTTAGGATCTTGGCTAGAATCGACTACGATTATCTACCAAATGAATATCCCTATGATGTGCCATATGAAAGTCGAAATATTTTTAAATCCGACTTTGATGGAAAAGTGGATGTGATCCCCGTCAGTGATCCAAATATTCCATCCAATGCTCACCGTCTTATGATTGCACAGATGGCTATGCAAATGGCACAGCAATCCCCTCCCGGCATGTTTAACTTGGAAGCTTTAAATAGAACTATATTAAATGCAGCCAATATGCCGAATATGGAAGAGATATTACCACCCAAACAAAAGCCACAGCCTCTTGATCCTGTATCCGATATTATGGCTGCAACAAAGGGAATGCCCATAGCTGCTTTCCCCGGCCAGAATCATGATGCTCATATTCAAGTTAAGATGGCTTACTTACAAGATCCTATGAATGGAGGTAGTCCTCTAATGCAACGAATTAAACCTGTATTGGAAGCAAATATTCAGGAACATATGGTTCTTAAATATCAAGAACAAATTACAGGTGTAACTCAAATGGGTATGCAACAAGTTGGTCCTCAACAACCAGCCGTTGCAGAAGCTATAATGGCTGAAGCTGCTAAACAAGTATTAAATGCTAATCAAGCAATGGGCATAGCTCAATCTCCTGAACAGCAACTAGTTGTACTAGAACAGAAGAAAGTTGAATTACAACAACAAAAATTACAAATGGAGGCTGCTAATAATACAACAGAAGCAGCATTGGATGTACAAAAACTTAAACTAGAACAATTAAAACTTCTACAGGAATCGGCTGCTGAAGGACAATCAGCTTTCTTAAAGAAGGAAAAATCAGAATTGGATAGAGCTAGTAAAGAAACATTAAAAGCCCTTGAATTAATGACCAAGATGAATATAGAAGAACAGAAGGCAGATATAGCTGAAAAGACTTTAAAAGGACGAATACTTGAAAAATCTGCTGATATTGAAAAAGAAAAAGATATTAAGTTAGCTGAATTACTAGTACAACAAAGTAAAAAAGGAGAGAATAATGCCTAAGTATGGAGGAACACATTACCCTAATGATACAAAGGGTACAACGAATGGTTATCCAACTCATGTGAAACCAGATGGTCGTGGTGCTACGAATGGATATCCAGAACATGTTACCAATGGTGATCGTAACCTATATGGTGATTATACTAAAAGATCCATAGCAGATGGTGGTGTTGGTCTTAGAGCACGTAAAGGTGTTTTAAATGAACATCCAGATTTTGCATGGAAAACCCCAAAATAGAAAAGGAACTATAATATGTGGTCAAAACCTATTGTTAATGAAATTCAAGTAGGCTTAGAGATTAATTGTTATATGTGTGCAGAACTTTAATTCTAAATGGAAATTTGGGATGAGATTATAAAAGAATATAATTCTGAACTACTACGATTAAAAAATATTGTAGCTAATGGTAGTGCTGAAAGTTTTTCACACTACCGGGAACTTGTAGGACATATTCAAGGAATTGAGTGGAGTCGAACAATGTTTACAAGTATTTTTCAAAAACGAATGTATGACGAAGAGGAGTAAATGCAACAGGTACATTTAGGTAATGCTATCAAAAATGATATGTGGATTACAGAGGATGAGATCAGAGATCCAAAGCCTCTACCAGAACTACCGGGATATCACATTTTAATAAGACCGGTTAGTATTAAAGGAGTAACAAAGGGAGGTATTGTCCTTCCTGATTCAACTAAAGATGATATGGCTTATCTTACTACGGTAGGAAAAGTTCTATCCATAGGAGACTTAGCCTATCAAGATGATATAAAGTTTCCCAATGGAAGATGGTGTAATGTAGGAGATTATGTTTGTTATGCTAAACATGCTGGTCAGAAACTATTTTATAAGTCTGTTAGACTTATTCTATTATTTGATGATCAAGTTATATGTAGAGTAGAACATCCAAAAGATTTAGATCCTACATTTAATTTAACATCTGGATCATCCTAGTACTTGCATCTTTATATAATTTAGAGTATAATAAACTATTAACGTAACTCGTATGCCTCGTTAGCAACGAAAGGAATAGAAATGACGAATAAAGAAGAGTGGACTGAAGTAGAAGCACCTTCTACAGAAGAAAAAACTAAAGTAGAATATGAAGTAGAGGAAGAAGAAGAAAAGGTTGAAGTTAAACCAGAAGCTCCTTCAGATACTGAAGTACAAAAAGAACCTAAAGAATTAGATGGTATAGAAACAAAAGGTGCTCAAAAACGAATACGTCAACTAATTAAACAACGTAAAGATCGTGATGAGCATATTAATAAACTAATTCAACAAAATGAACAATTAAATACTCAACTGACAAGTAGAGAAAAAGAATTTACTAATATAAGTAAGATGCATTTGGATGCAAATGAAAAGCAATTAACAGATAAACTTGAATTAGCCAGAGCAGCTTATAAAACAGCACATGAAGCAGGAGATACTAATCAAATTTTACAAGCCCAAGAATTTTTAAATGAGGCTCAGACTGATATTAAATCTCTTAGTGTAGCTAAAGTTGAACTTGATAACATATCTCCTGCTGTAGAACAACAGCAACAACCACAGCAACAAGTTCAGCCTTCTTCCACGGTTGATCCAAGAGCCGTAGAATGGTCACAAAATAATGATTGGTTTGGTCAAGATAGAGTTATGACTGCTGCTGCATTAGCTTTAGATGCAGAATTAAAGGAAGAAGGTTATAGTCCAAATGATCCAGAATTTTATAATGAAATTGACAATAGGATTAAGGAAGCATTTCCACAAAAATTTAACAATCCTGTCAATCAAAGTTCGGTGCAGGAACAACCGTCACAACCTGCTCAAGTGGTAGCTGGAGCTTCACGTTCAACTCCAGCCCCAAATAAGGTAAAACTAACTAAAGAAGATGTAAGGTTAGCACAAAATTGGGGTATACCTCTTGAACAATATGCTGCTGAAAAAGCCAAAGTACAAAGTGCTGATGGTGATTACACAGCAATTAAACTGTAACGTGGAGGAGAAATTATGACACGTATTGAAGAATCACGTAATTCTCAGTTAAGGGAAAACGAAACCAGAGAAGAAACAGAGTACGTCTTTGAAGAACCAAATGCAACTCACATACCTCGTGGAGTTGAAGAAAGATTTAAGCAACAAGACATGTCTCTTGGTTGGTTAAGAATCCTTCTTAATGGTCAGGATGATTACCAAGAAGTTGGTAAGAAACAATCACAAGGATGGGAATTTGTTACTCCTGAAGAAGTTCCTGAGATGGGAGCCACTTCTGTCGTGAGGGAAGAAGGCCGATATGCTGGAGTTGTCTGTCGTGGAGACATTGCTTTGGGTAAAATACCCACAGTCAAGCTAGAGGCCAAAAGACGTTTTTATCGGAATAAGGCAAATGAAATGTTGGAAGCTGTTAATTCTCAATTAATGAATGCATCCAATGCTCGTATGCCTATTACCAATAATAGCAAATCGAGAACATTTAAAGGACGAACTCCTACGTTTCAGGACTAGTCTTTAAACAACGGAAGGAGAAATAAAATGTCTAGTACAAGAGCATTACGTGGCTTTCTTCCGGCTCGAAAGAAGGGGTCGAACTATAATACTGGTGGAGTAAGTGAACTTGTTTCACCCACTACTATTACTCGTGCTCCTAAGAAACTGTATACTGGTGACTTAATCTGTATTGAAGCTAGTGGTACGATTTCAGAATCTATTGGTGCAACTCTTAAACCTTCGGGTGTATTTGTAGGTTGTAACTATGTAGATACTGATGGTAAGCCAACTTGGTCACGTTATTGGCCCGGTGAAGCTATCACGGCTGCAACCAGTGTTGAGTTCCATGTCATAACTGATCCTGATCAGACGTATTACATTCAAGGTAATGCAACCTGTAGTCATGGTGAGATCTGTAAAGTACTAAATTATACGGCAACCGTTTCGACGGCCTCTGCTGGTAGTACCGTAACAGGCAATTCTGCATTCTTTGTAGAAACATCTGCTGCTGGTGTAGAAACCATTGTAGGTAATGTACGAGTTATTGGATATATGAAAGATCCCGGTGAAGGAGCCGATGGTCTTGACCAATATCCGATGCTTGAAGTTTGGTTGCCCACACATCGTGATCGGTTTTCGACTGCTACAGTATCAACGGCATAACTAGGAAGGAGATAAACTATGGCTATTAATAGAGCTAGTGTTGCCAAAGAACTTCTTCCCGGCTTAAATGCTGTCTTCGGGTTGGAATATGGTCAGGTTAACGATGAGCATAAACCTCTTTATGAGATCGAAAATTCTGATCGGGCCTTTGAAGAAGAAGTTCTGTTTACAGGTTTCGGCACTGCCCCAGTTAAATCTGAAGGGTCTGCTGTATCCTACGATGATGCACAAGAGAGTTACACTGCTCGTTACACGGCAGAGACTGTAGCTCTGGCTTTTGCAATTACAGAAGAAGCAATGGAAGATAACTTGTATGATACCTTTGCAAAACTACGTGCCAGAGGTTTGGCTCGTGCAATGGCAAATACCAAGGAAGTCAAAGCTGCCAATCTGTTTACCAATGGTTTTTCTGATACAATTGGTGATGGTGTTGCATTCTTTGCAACTACCCATCCAACTGTTTCTGATGGAACACAGAGCAATATAACAACTGCCGGTACATTAGCTATCGGTACGTTGGAAAGTGCTATTACTGCTATCCAGAAGATTAAGGATGATCGTGGTATACTCGTAGGTGCAAGTGCTTTATCTTTGCATATTCCTGTTGATTTATGGAATACTGCTGATGTTATTCTAAATACTCCCGGCAAACCCGGTGGTAATAACAATGATATCAATGCCACTCGTCACATGGGCATGATCCCGAATGGGTTCTATGTCAATCGACGTTTCACTGGAACGGATGATTGGTTTGTAAAGACCGATGTTCCTAATGGTACAAAGATGTTTGCACGTACTCCACTTCAGACTAAGATGGAGCCAGATTTCGATACCGGCAATCTCCGGTTTAAGGCACGAGAACGATATAGTTTTGGTGTCTCCGATTGGAGAGGCTGGCATGGAAATGCTGGAAGCTAAAGGCAAATGATATTTGGGGAGTAAGCTTCTGCTACTCCCCTTATATTATATAAAGGAGATTAGAAATGAGTGCAAGAAAGTTAGCTAAACAAGCTGCTGCCGTTTTAAAAACAGATGATGTAGCAGGTCTTATAGATTTATCAGATAATCAATTACGAAAAATAATAAAAGAAGGTCCATCTAAAAATAAAGCTGGTGGAACCGTATCTCCTAAAGGTATTGGATTAACCAAAAAGGATACTGATGCTGCTAAACGTAAACGTAAACGAACTCCTGCAATGGGAGTAACTTCTAAAGATGTTCAACAAGCAAAAAAGAAACGGAAACCTTCCGTAGGCCAACGACGTAGGGCTGCTCATCAAATGGCAGATGTTGAAAAGGATGTTACAAAAGATGTAAAACGTGGTAAAAAATATAGTGATATTGCCAAAACAATATCAGAAACTGGTGGTCTTCGTGGAAAGATAGCACGAGGTGCATTAGCACTACAAGGACATATAGGCGATACTACTTATAAAGAAGCTATAAAACGAGGAAAAGCTCAAGGAGCAAAGGCTCGTAAGAAAGCTAGAGCAGCAACAGATCGTATTGGTATAGAGCATATGGACCCTTATGGTATTATTAGAAAAAGTATAACTGGTGAAAAACGTAAAGGTGGCTCTGTTAAACGTAAATCCGGTGGTAAAATCATGTACGGCTATAAAGCTGGTGGTAAAGTCTAGGGAGATTAGATATGACTGCTAAAGAAAAAAAAAGACTACTAAGAAAACTTAGAGCTACAGAGTTTAAAGATAACCCTAAACATAGGAGAATATTATCTGATTTATTAGGAGAGAATGTTGGTATGGGTTTTACACCTCGTGCTAGACAACAAGCAGAAATTAAAAGAATACTTGGTGAAAATAAACCAAAAAAGAAACGTGGTGGAACAGTATCTCGTAGAGGTGGTGGTAAAATAATGGTCGGCTATAAAGCTGGTGGTAAAGTTTAAGGAGATTAGATATGGCTGCTACAAAGAAAAAAATAAAATACAAAACTCCATTAATGCATAGTCATTTACCACTAAATAAACTTGATCATTTATTAGAAACAATTCTAGAGG
>VTLG01004410.1_pt1 | contig 22253 bp, 35 predicted proteins | sample 4694571 | NCBI WGS metagenome assembly VTLG01 (sample SAMN12604809, study PRJNA352737) | marine metagenome | biome: ENVO:00000447; feature: ENVO:00000209|ENVO:00000569|ENVO:01000036; material: ENVO:00002151; isolation source: viral sequences binned using virsorter ... | reverse complement strand
GAAGATGTAATGCTTACTCCACAAGATGAGAGGAAGTATTCATCTTTTATTGTTAATCGTGGCTTATCTTTCTTTATGGACACTATATTTCAAGTAAATGAAATGAACCGAAACCACCACCTTGATGCCAGACTTCAGTTTGACTATCTTATAAATAATATAAGAAAGAAAAGAAGGTATAGTAAGTGGCTGAAACCAGAGAAACTACAGAATGTTGAATTGGTGAAAGAGTATTATGGATTTAGTTATGAGAAAGCCAAAGATGCTCTAAGGATACTTTCTGAGGATCAGTTGGCTTATATCATAGATAAACTGAATCAAGGTGGAGTGGAATATGACAACAGGAACAGAGAACATGGTGGAGTGCACTCTAGAAAATCCAGATGATTTTCTCAAGGTGCGTGAGACACTTACTAGGATCGGGGTAGCTTCCCGAAAAGATAAAATATTATATCAATCTTGTCACATACTACATAAACAAGGTAGATACTATATCGTACACTTTAAAGAATTATTTGCACTTGATGGTAAACCAACCAATTTTTCAGAAAATGATCAAGCAAGACGTAACACAATAGCAAATCTTTTATCGGAATGGGGCTTAATTGCACTAGTGAATCCAGAATCTTCAAGTGAATTAGTTGTTCCATTGAATCAACTAAAGATCCTATCTTTTAAAGAAAAAGACCAATGGGATCTTACAGCAAAATATAATATTGGAAGTAAAAGGAATGAAGATGGCGAGCAGCAAGAATGAAACAAAATTAAAATTTTATAAATTACATGAGAATGCTAAAGAACCTGTCTATGCAACAGAAGGTTCAGCATGTTTCGACATTCATGCGTGTTTTGATGGACTAGAAAAGTATCAAGTCCGCCAAGATACTTTAAATAGATTGATCGAAAAACCATTTAAAGGCGGAGTCCTTCAAATTAATAACATGGAACGAGTATTAGTTCCTACTGGATTAATCTTTGATATTCCAGAGGGATACTCAGTTAGACTTCATTCTAGGTCAGGTTTGGCTTGGAAAGAAGGTTTATACCTAACAAATTGTGAAGGTATAATAGATTCTGACTATGTAGATCCTGTTTTCGTTATGATGACTAGCATATCTCAATCTCCTAAAGTAATAAATAATGGAGATAGAATATGTCAAGCTGAATTGGTGAAAAAGGTATATCATGGTTTATCAGAAATCAAAAAACCACCAGTTCAGAAAACCGAGCGTGAAGGTGGATTTGGTTCTACAGGCAAATAGCCAAAACTATAACACAAGTAAAGGAGTAATCCTATGTTAGACAAAGCAATAGGCTGGATTCGCAGTCTTACAGAAGCTGGCCTTGCGTTAATCGCATTGGGCGTGGTTCTTCAAATTCTTTTCGGAGCAGCTGTTCCTTTCATTGGCATTGATGTCATTGGTTCAGTAACAGCTCTCGTCAAAGCACTTGGAAGCGAAGGTCTAGTTGGTCTAGTCGCAGTATGGGTACTTTGGGGAATTTATTCCAAAGGGTAGTCATATATTATCTGACAAAGGGTGATTAAACTCACCCTTTTCAACTTTTATATGAAAAAATGACTAAATACTTACATGGTAATTGGCAAATTGAAGAAGTGATTATGAAAAATAAGTATAAATTGATAGTAAAAGGATCTGGACATTATGAGTCAGATTCTATAAGCAGTCTATTTTGGACTGTTTTTAAACATCGTTGCGAACATCTCTTCAAAGGAGAGGGTTGGCGCGACTGAGGTTGTCCATAGTGGAAACCTCTAACTTACTCCAAGTCTACGTGCTGAAGATTGGAGTGTAATATTAACCTCGCTTTAAAGGAGGCCCTATGTATACATTAGCACCACACACATTCCCCACACCACAAGACTTACAAAAAATGCTCGGATTCAGCGTTGGATTCGATGGATTTTTTAATCGTCTTTCTACTGTGGATACTGCCCAAACCAGTTATCCACCATATAACATTCGTAAAGTCAATGAACTACAGTATGTTGTTGAACTAGCTCTTGCTGGATTTACAAAAAGTGACATTGAAGTTGAAGTAACTGAAGGCACTCTTACTGTCCGTTCAGTTATCAAGAAAGATAATGATGGGGGTGATAATGATGAAATAAGTTCTAACAATGAAATCGGTTTTGTACATCGTGGAATTGCCAAGAGATCTTTTTCTCGAGCATTTCAACTGAGTGATGATATCATTGTTAAAAGTGCCGATCTTCAAAACGGTATGCTTATAGTGAATCTGGAAAGGGTAATTCCAGATGAAAAAAAACCTAGACTGATTCCTATTGGTCAATAATAGTTAACGCTATTATGGTGGTGCCCCCAATGTTGTTTACCAGAAATCCTGCCTGCAGTATTGGGGGATTATAAATAATATTATAGAATTAATACAAACAAAACCCCAATAGGAGTAGTGAAGTGGCAAAATCCAGAAAATCGAAATCTAAAAAACAATTAGAAAAAGAAGGAAGAACTCTTGGAATAGAGTTAGATCGAAGACACAATAAAGAAGATCTTATTGCTGAATTAGAAAAAGTTGAAGAAGAATTGATAAATGAAATTAATGATGACGAAGAGTTAATTACTGATGTAACTTGGGATACGATTGAAGAATTTTCAGAAGCAGTAACTTCTTCAGGAATGTTATACAATGGTGATTTCATTCCTGTTAATATTGAAGCCCTTTATGATGCCTATACATCCAATTCAGAAAAATTCAAAGAAACCCCAGCTTACAAATTTTTAACACAGTAAAGGAAAGGATATACATGGCAAGTAAAGGTAAAAGTAAAAAAAAGGCAATTAAATCAATGGAGAAAATTTTAACAACTCCAAAAAAAGTTAAAAAGGCAGTTGAAACTGTTACTGAGTACGTTAATAAAACTCATTGGGATACTAAAGAAGCTTTTGCTGCAGCAATAGATGCAACTGGACTTAGTTCAGATCAAGTTAATGTTAATGCAGAATGGGATCTTTATCAATCAGACAAACAAGGATATAGAAATCATCTTAAATTAAAAAATTAAAATGGTAATGAGAAAGGTTATTATTAACGTGAATTATGGATGTAGTTACAGTTAGAAAGGGTTACAATTATAATACGGCCAGCTGGGATGAAGCATTTTATAATTTAAATGATTCTATATCTAAAAACGAAGTAGTAAAAAAACCTCAAGGTGGTGGCTTTTTTGTATCACATAATGCTGTAAGAATAAACTGCGTACAAGATGTTTTAAATGATTTGGGGTGTCAAACAGCCCATCTTTATATAGGAATTGATATAACAAATTCTGGTTTCGGAGTTCACGCTGATAAAGTTGATGTTTGGATTTGGCAGAATAAAGGTGTAACAAGATGGGATTATCAAAATCCTCTGGATGTTGAAAAGAGCTGTACAGTAAACGAAGGAGATTTGATTTACATTCCAAAAGGTGTTTATCACAAGGCTAATTCCGTCACTGCTAGATTTTCAATAACAATGTTCAAAGAAACAGAAGAAGAATTAACAAGATTAAACGAGAGGAGTATATGATGGCAAAAAAAAGAAAAGTATTAAAAGAAGTACTTTTTGATGATGTGGAAGAAAAGATAGAATATGAATTTTTAACCCGCGATCAATTTTTTCAAAAAGTACCAGACACGAGGCCTATGTCGGCACGTGGAATGGAAATGTGGGAAAGATACCTACAAGATCCGAAAGGATTTCAATTTTAGGAGATTATTATGTTACCAGTTGCTGGATTGTTATGGAACGTAATTTCTGCGCTAGTGGTTGATAAAGCGACCGATTTAGCAAAAGAGCACGTTGATAAAATGATAGATGATGTTCTTCCAGATAGTGCAAAAAAAGAACTAGATAAAATAATAAAGGCAGACCCTACTCATACTTTTGATAATGCAAAAGATGCATTACAAGGTGCAGTTGAAGGGAAGCTTCCTGTTCAATTAAAAGACGGAAAAGTATTACCAATAGAAATAACATTTAAAGTCAAATATGATCCCTCTACGGGCTCAGTTGATATAGATAAAACTTAGGAGAAATATTATGGCATCCAAGATACCAGCTTATAATGGAAAGTTGACAAGAAACTTTGGGTATCAAGAAATGATAAAAAGTTCTACAGCTGATCGTTTAGGAATCTCGAATGATGCTACAAGGGAACACGTTATCAATCTTGTAAATCTTTGTAATTTTATATTACAACCGATAAGAGATGAATTTGGAATTATTCGTATTAATAGTGGCTATCGTTCCCCTGCATTAAATAAAGCAGTAGGCGGATCAAAGACAAGTCAACATTGTAATGGTCAGGCTGCAGATTTTGAATCTTCTAAAATTTCAAATCCAAATCTCGCTAAATGGATTGAAAAAAATTTAATATTTGATCAGCTCATTTTAGAATTTTATGATGGAGTTGACCCAAATAGTGGATGGGTACATTGTTCTTATGTTCTTGATGGGAGTAACCGCGGTAAAGTAATGACGGCTTTAAGAATCAATGGGAAGACCCAATATAAGACAGGCCTTCTCTCATAGGAGGAAATATGAAATATGTGTGGTTAGTTTATCTACAAATTTTATTTGTGATAGGTGCCAATCGTGGGCGTTCATGGGTTGACAAGCACATCTTATTGTGTTATAATAATTTAGATAAGTTAAATGTGAATTACGTTAAATACATAGACCACCCCTGACCATCAACTAGAAAAATTTTAATGTTTTATACTAATGTACAGCCTCATGGTAATTTCATTGCTTTGAGGGGTGTCAATGAGCGTGGTGAATCTTTCAAAGAAAAGGTAAACTACGAGCCCACCTTATTTGTAGAATCTCATAAACCCCAAAATCCCCAATGGAAAACCCTAGATAATCGAAATGTTGCTCCTGTAAAATGGGGCTCTATGAAAGAGTCTCGCCAATCCATGAAAGAGTATGGTGGTAATGTTTTCGGGTTTGATCAATTCCAATATTCTTTTATTTCTGATAATTATCGTGGTATGATTGACTACGATATAGATAAGATTAAGATTGGTTATATTGATATTGAAACCAGTTCTGAAAATGGTTTTCCAAATGTAATGGACGCCACAGAAGAAGTCTTGGCTATCTCTTATCGTTGTGGAGAAACTTTTAGAGTATATGGTTGTCAAGAATATGAACCAAGTGAAGGTATTCTATATGTTCCTTGTACAAATGAAAAACACCTTTTACTTGAATTTGTGAATGATTGGAGTATGAATTATCCAGATATTATTACTGGATGGAATTCAAGGTTTTTTGATATACCATATTTGATCAATCGTATAAGAAATGTTCTTGGTGAAAAGATGGTTAATAAACTTTCACCTTGGGGCTGGTATAAAGAGAATGAAATAACACTATTTGGTAATAGAAAACAACAAGTTTTTGAATTGGTTGGTATTTCAAGTATTGATTATATGGATGCTTATAAGAAGTTTACCTATGTCAATCAAGAATCTTATGCTTTGAGTCATATTGCTTACGCAGAGTTGGGAGAAAAGAAACTAGACTATTCAGAATATTCCTCATTACATGAACTATACAAAACAAACTTTCAGAAGTTCGTTGACTATAATGTTCATGATGTTGTTTTGTTGGAAAGACTAGAAGAGAAGATGAAACTCTTGGAGATGATTATCTCACTAGCTTACATGGCAAAATGTAATTTCAATGATGTATTCAGTCCTGTAAAAATGTGGGATTGTATTATCTATAATCATTTGAAAGATCAACAAATTGTTGTTCCACCTAAGAGACATGAGACTAAAACAGAAGCATATGAAGGTGCCTATGTAAAAGATCCTCAAATTGGTCGGCATAAGTGGGTTGCTAGTTTTGACTTAAATTCTCTGTATCCACATTTGATAATGCAATATAATATTTCTCCTGAGACTATTGTAGGTATGCATAAAGAGTCTGGATTAGTAGAACCTCTTCTTAATGATGAAGTAAATACTTCTTTTTTGAGAGAGAAGAATTTAACCATGACTCCAAATGGTTCTTTATATACTCGTAAGAAACAGGGGTTTCTTCCTGCTCTCATGGAGAAGATGTATACTGACCGCGTCAAATATAAAAATTTGATGATTAAGGAACAGAAGAAAGGTAAGGCTGCAGATACTAATAAATTGGCTCAGTATCACAATATGCAGATTAATTTAAAGATTGCTCTCAATTCAGCTTACGGAGCCCTTGGTAATCAATGGTTTCGTTTTTATGATGTGAGGAATGCTGAAGCCGTATCAGTTGCGGGTCAACTTTCCATTCGGTGGGCTGAGAGAGCAGTCAATCAATACTTAAATAAAATATTAGAAACAGAAAATGATGATTATGTCCTTGCTTCCGATACTGACTCTTTGTACATTACTCTTGATTCTCTCGTACAAAAAGTAGGTCTTACGGATACAAATAAAATTATAGAATTCATGGACAAAGTTTGTGAAGGTAAAATTCAAAATGTGATTGATAAATGTTATGATGAAATGGCTGAGCATGTAAATGCATTTGAACAAAAAATGGTAATGAAACGTGAGGTTTTGGCTGATGTTGGTATTTGGGTTGCTAAGAAACATTATGTTCTGAATGTTCACAATTCAGAGGGTGTTCAGTATGATGAACCTAAACTAAAGATTATGGGTATTGAAGCTGTTAAGAGTTCTACACCAGAACCTTGTCGTAACGCTCTTAAAGAGGCATTCAAAATTATGATGAATGGAACAGAAGATGATGTAATTAATTACATTGAAGACTTCAAGACTAAGTTCAAGACACTTCCTGCAGAAGATGTTTCTTTTCCAAGATCGGTAAAAGGTCTTGCTAAGTATTATGATTCAGCATCAATTTATCGAAAATCTACACCAATTCACGTTAAAGGTTCTCTAATTTATAATAAAATCTTACAGAATAAACGATTGACTAGAAAATATCCAAAAATTCAAGAAGGTGAAAAGATCAAGTTTGCTTATTTAAAAGAACCAAATCCAACTGGTGATTCAGTAATCGCTATGTTAAATGCTTTACCAAAAGAGTTTGAATTAAAAAAATATATAGATTATGAAAAACAATTTTCTAAATCTTTCCTTGATCCCATGATTGGTATTCTTAATGTTATCGGCTGGGAACATGAAAGAAAGACTAACATTATGGAGTTCTTCACTTGACAAATCTTTCAAATATGATATAATAAACATATATTAAATTAGGAGTAGGTAAAATGAATATTTGGGTAGAGTATTGGAAACAAAAAGACTTCAGAAGTCATACTACCGGCAGTCATGCTCAAATGAAAGAACAAGCCAAATGGAAAGAACCAGATCCAGAAGATATTAGTAGAAGATTTTTTGATCACCAAAAAGATGCAGCTGTGTTTGCACAAAGGATGAATGATAAAGGATATCACGCAAAAATTAAAAAGGATGGATCACGATGAGTCAAGATAATGATTATAAAAGTTGGCTTACAGAAGACCTTGAAGAATACCACAAAGAGTTAATCAAAGAAAGAACTCGCTGTGAAATATATAGTGATCGTGTAGAAGTAAATAGAATAATGAAAAATATTTTAGAAGAAATTCAATCAAGAGAAAGGAATTTGTAATGGCTGAAGTAACATATGCAGAGGGTGATCATGATAATGTAAAACAAAAAAAGATTCATGATGAAGTGGTCAACAAAGCTGAAACCAGAGAAAAAGAAAAAGAATACGATGGTCTTACTCTCAAAGAAATGAGAAGGAAACATAGTATTCCTGCTCATGTCGGTGGTCAAGAAATACTAGATGCTTACAAAGCTGATAAAGTTGATACTGTCAGAAAAGAAGAAACTGCAGAAGAGATCGCTCATCAACGTAAAATCCTTGAACAAGCCAAAATGGAATTGGAGTGGGATCGTAAAGAACGAGAAGCACGAGCAGAACTTGAGGGAGAAGAGACTGAGGCAAGAATGTCTAGACCAGAGGAATCTCAAGCTCGTAGAGCTAATCCTACTACTGCTCCAGGCGCTGATGTTGAAAGAGGTGTATTTTCTAGTGAACATTTAGATCATGGTTATGGTCTGGCTTGTGATGTAAGAAGGGTTGTACTATATGAAGGTTTAAAAAGAGATCCCCGCACTGGACAATCAGTAGCAACTTCAGATTTGGCAAGACAATATATGAATCCTGGCCAAGTATTAGAACGTACTCTAACTTTAGAAGGTCACATAGAATTAGATAAATTTTCAATTGAAATGATGGCATTAGAGGATGTTGTTATTTTAAGAGACTTATGTAATGAACACCTTAATCAGATGGTTAAAAAGGTTTCAATAGTTACTTAAAAATAGGAGAATATAATATGGAAATGAGTGAAAATTGGCATGTGAATGCACCTTGGGCTCAGTTAGTTGTAAGTACTGAAGTACCAAAGAAATTATTTCAAACTACTTTGGAATTAACTGATAAAATTTATGCCGATACAAATCGGGATAGTGCAGGTGCGGGACTGGCAGGACAAATCAGTAATGAATACTACATAACACAAGAAAAACTCATTGAATCTGGATTGATGAATTATTTTCATGAGATGACTACCAAGTATTGGCAGACAGTTCTTACGAATGGAAATATGTGGCAATATTGTGATAAAAAGTTTGAACATGGGCCACATGGATTTGATTATGCATGTAAGATTGTAAGTGCTTGGACTGTTCATCAATTTGAGAATGAATATAATCCAATACACAATCATTCCAATTGTAAAATATCAGCAGTAATGCATTTAAAATTTCCAAAAAAGATTGAACCACCAGTAAAAGATCATACGGGCGGACTTGATGGAAATTTAATATTTACTGGTATGGGTGCTGCAGATGAGTGGTGTACTTCTCCTGTAATGAATTGTAGAGCAGCAAATGTTGGATGGTTACACCTCTTTCCCGCTTCACTAGGACATTCAGTTTATCCATTTAAAGGTGAAGGTGAACGTAGAAGTTTATCCTTTAACGCAGATGTTATTTCCAAAAAACAAATGGACGCAATTGTTGAACAAGAAAAAAAAGGAGTGAATTGATATGAGATTTGGTGAAAATTGGTATGTACACGCCCCTTGGGCACAACTGGTTTGTTGTACAGAAATACCAGAAGATAAACTAATAAAATTTATGGCAGTGAGTAATGAAGTATTGGATGAAGCAGAAGCTTCTGATGATAATTTTGGTGATGGAGTAATACCCCTGCCATGGACAATTACAGATGAGAAACTTGTAAAATATGCTGTAAGAACTTATCTTATGGAAATGGTAACTGTATATATGGAAACCATTTTATCTAATGGTAATATTCAGACTAATTTAGATCAAATACTTGATGGTGGCCCACATACACAATGGCATACAAGAATTGTTGATGCATGGGTTGTGAGTCAAAAAGAGGGTGACTATATTCCAGTTCATACTCATCATAATCAAAAAGAATCTTGTAAAATTTCTGGTATTCTTTATTTGAAAGTTCCAGAACAAATTGAAAGTTCAAGTAAAGACATGACAATCAAAGGTGGAAAAGATGGTCAAATAGTTTTTACTGGTATGGGTGGGGCTGACCCATTTTCAACTACAGTACAATTCAATGTTCCACCAGAAGTTGGTTGGTTGTATCTGTTTCCTAGTACACTCAATCATCAAGTTTACCCATTTAAAGGTAAAGGTGAAAGAAGGGGTATATCTTTCAATGTTGATGTAATTTCAAAAGAACAATTACAATTATTTGAAGGAATTACACAAGAGGTGCCAAATGAAGCTGAGTGAGAATTGGTATGTAGATGCTCCATGGGCTCAACTAGTGTGTAGTACAAAAATACCAGATGATAAAGTTAAAAAGTTTATTGAGGTAACTGATGATATATTAGAGGAATCACATGGCTTGGGTACTAAAGAAGTAGTACCTTCTTCATGGGTAATTTCAACAGAAAAATTTCAAAATTATGGTGTTCTTGATTATATTATGCAAATGATAGATAATTATATGATTACTATCCTTTCAAACGGAAATGTTAAACAACACATGGATAGTGCTATTTCAGATGGGCCCCATACAAGATGGCACTCAAGGATAGTTGATGCTTGGGTAGTTAGTCAAAAAGAAGATGATTATTTACCAGTTCATGCTCATAGTCAATTAGAAGGAGATCATCAACTTTCTAAGATTTCTTCTGTAATGTATTTGAAGATCCCCCCACAAATGGAACGTAAACCAGATCAAACTTCTATAAAAATGGGAAAGGATGGTCAATTATCCTTTACTGGAATGGGTGATGCTGATCCTTTTCAAACAACTTCTTTGTACAATATTATACCAGAAGTTGGTTGGTTATATCTGTTTCCTAGTACTCTAAATCACCAAGTCTATCCATTTAAGGGTGAGGGAGAACGAAGAGGTATAGCTTTTAATGCTGATTTTATATCTCAAGAACAATTAGAAAAAATGAAAAGGTAATGATACATGATATATTTAAAGTTGGTGTTTATAAAGAATACTTATTATTAAACAATGAAGAGATAGAAAAATATTGTTATAATATTAAACAAAATCAAAATGGTAAAAATATTTCTAATCAAGGTGGATTTCATTCAGAAAATTTAGACAAAAATGATGTAGAGATAAAAGACCTTTTAGAAAATATTACTAAAGATGCAAATTTTTATTCAAATGAACTTAATTATGGCGAGGTTGAGGTTGACAATATTTGGTGTAATATAAATTCTTATAAAGACTATAATCAATTACATTGTCATCCTAATTCAAAAATATCAGGCGTTTACTATGTTAAAACTCCCGAAAATTGTGGCGACATTGAGTTTCATAACCCAGCTTATAATACATTAGCACAAGCAGGATTAAGTAGAAAAAATAATAACTACACATCTTTATTTTGGTGGTTGCCTGCTGTAGAAGGTGTATTATATTTATTTCCTAGTTGGTTAATGCATTTAGTTAGACCTAACATGAACAAAGATGAAGAAAGAATATCTTTCTCATTTAATTTAGATAATAAAAATGAAAAGGTAAAATTATGAGTGATTATTTTGATGAACTAATAGGAATAACAGGAAACCAATATGCATCCAAAGTTTCAGATGGAATGCTAGGGAGTGTAAATGAATATATTGATACAGGGAGTTATATACTTAACGCACTTATTTCGGGAAGTATTCACAAGGGGTTGCCATCTAATAAAATCACTGCTTTCGCAGGTGAGTCAGCAACGGGTAAGACTTTCTTCTTACTTGGGCTTGTCAGACAGTTTCTTGCAGATAATCCTAGCGGCGGTGTTCTTTATTTTGAGTCTGAGTCTGCACTCACTCCCGAAATGATTGAAGAAAGAGATATTGATACAAAAAGATTTGTACAGTTACCAGTATCTACCATACAAGAATTTGCTCAACAAGCATCCAGAGTGGTAGATGCACACATTGAAAAGGGTGAAGGTTCACCTCTTCTTCTTTGTCTTGATAGTCTTGGAATGTTATCCACAGCTAAAGAAGTTGGAGATATTACTGAGGGTGCTGACAAAGTAGATATGACAAAAGCTAGAATCGTGAAGGGTGCATTTAGAGTTCTTACATTAAAGTTAGCAAAGGCTGGTATTCCGTTACTGGTTACTAATCACACCTATAAACAAGTTGGAGCTATGTTTCCTCAAGATATCATGGGTGGTGGTTCTGGTCTACAGTATGCAGCATCTAATATCGTATTTCTTTCTAAGAAAAAAGAAAAAGATGGTACAGATGTAATTGGTAACATTATCCATTGTAAAAATTTTAAGTCAAGACTCGCAAAAGAAAACAAGAAAGTTGATGTACTTTTAAGTTATGATGAAGGTCTTAATCGGTATTATGGCCTTTTAGAATTGGCAGAGAAATATGAAATTTTTAAGAAAGTGTCTACAAGGTATGAATTACCAGATGGTACTAAACTGTACGCAAAACAAATACTAAAAGATCCAGAAAAATATTTTACTGAAGATGTTATGAACAAATTGGATGAAGTTGCCGATAAAGAATTTTCTTATGGTGGTGGAGCTGAACAGTCTGAACCAGAAGAAATTGAAACAGGAGAAAAAGGTGTCTGAAGATTTTATTGAAATTTTTTCAAAAAATGTTTCAGTAGAAGTTTGTAATTCACTTATAGAGTGGTTTGATCGTTGTCATCAAACAGGACATTCAATACACAATATGCCACTCATAGGTGGTTCTACTTCTAAATTAAGAAGATCAGATGAAGCTATTTCGATTCCTACACAATCTGTTTCTTCCATCTCTATTCCTGTTATAGAATTAAGTCCTTTTTGGGAAGCATTGAATTTATGTTATATTGATTATAGTCAAAAATACGAAATACAAGACTTTAATGCTTCATGTCTCAAATTTAATATACATAAAGTAATTGAGGGTCAAGGATATCATCAATGGCATTGGGAAACACTACCAGATAGTAAAATGGGAGAAAGAGTATTGACATGGATGACTTTTTTAAAAGTACCAGAAGAGGGTGGCGAAACTGAATTTTTATATCAAAAAAGAAGAATTAAACCAGAAGTAGGAACTACTCTTGTTTGGCCGTCCTATTTTACTCATTTACATAAAGGTAATATGGTTATAAAGGGGGAAAAGTATTATATTACAGGATGGTTTGAAAGATAATCATGAACAACAAGTTATTAGGAGAATAATATGGCTGAAGACCAAATACAAACAGAAAAACAATATGAAACTGAAGTTAAGTTTTATAATAGATATAATCATGGAGCCATGGCTACTATGAGGCCGGGGCTGGTTGATACAATGAATGAAATTATAGATAATCTTTATGAAACTCGTTATGAAGAACTATATCATCAAAATGCTTATAGGGAAGTTACAGGAAGACAAGTAAATATGCCAGCTTCTGAATTACCAGAAGAGATGTCTCATTTCATTCTTCAGATGTCTAGAGGATATATATTGAATTCTAATTTACATTTTATGGATGTAGATTGGAATAATGTTCCATTAGAGATAGACAAAATATGGACAACCGATTCTAAGGAAAATGATTATATTGCTACTCATAGTCATTTTGGATTAGTTGCTGGTGTATTTTATTTAAAAATTCCACCACAAGTTTCTGAGTTTAATGATGAAGGTAAATTTTATGTTCATCATGACGAGCCAGGATTTACTGATGTAAACCCACTTACAAGTATAAGACCTAAAGGTATTGATTTAATTGTTCCAGAAGAGGGTATGTTTACTATATTTCCTGCTTGGTTAAAACATTCGGTATCTCCTTTTTATGGCCCGGGCGTTAGAAGGGCAGTATCTTTCAATGTGATATGCCCAGAAGATGAAAAACACAAATATACAGTAGTAGACCTAGAAAAAGATTTCATAGGGAAGCGACGTAAAGTTGAAAATGTGTTAAAAATAGATACCGCGGGTGGCCCAGATGCTAAACTCCAAGGTGACAATGATCTTAGAGGTATATCTGATGCCTGATCTATCTCCACAAACTCATGTTCTAAAACTTAAAGATACTTGGTATGTTCTTTGTTCTAATCCAGAAGACCCAAATGATAATAGTCTTTGTATTCAAATTATAAGTGGCCCGTTTCGTTATGTCATAATCAAATATAAAGACTTTAAAACAGATCTAGAACTGAATCATGATGGCACCTTGACATGCCAGTATGGTTATGATATAATAAGTTCACCATCTGATATTGGAGAAAGAGATATAACTGATGAACAAGGAAAAATATTTGAAGAAAATTTAGGCAAGGCAATTTTAGAATTAATAGAAGAACACCATATAGGCAGTGATGAAAATAGAGACAACAATATTAAAGAATCTGTTACAGAATGAGGACTATGCAAGAAAGGTATTACCATTTTTAAATGATGAATATTTTACTGAAAATTCTGATAAAATTATCTACAATCAGATAAATAATTTTATATTAAAATATAATTCTCTTCCAAATAAAGAGGCTCTTAATATTGAATTAAGTGAAGCAAAAATAACAGAAGAGGATTTCAAAGCGTCTGTAAACCTCATCAATGAGATTGGTAAAGATGAACAAGAATTTTCAGACCTCACCTGGCTATTGGACTCAACTGAAAAGTTTTGTCAAGACAAAGCGATCTACAACGCGGTTGTCGAATCAATATCAATACTCGACAATCCCAAATCAAAATCCGATAAGGGTGCAATCCCTGACATTCTTTCCGATGCTCTTTCTGTCTCTTTTGATCCTCATGTTGGTCATGACTATATTGATGACAGCTCTGATCGGTTCGATTATTATCATAGGATTGAAGAGAGGATTCCATTTGACCTTGACTACTTTAACAGAATTACCAAAGGTGGTCTTCCACAAAAAACATTAAACATTTGTCTTGCTGGTACTGGTGTAGGTAAATCTTTATTCATGTGTCATGTTGCATCTTCTTGTCTTGCACAAAATCAAAATGTACTTTATATCACTCTTGAGATGGCAGAAGAAAAGATTGCTGAAAGAATTGATGCAAACCTTCTAGATATTTCTATAGATGACCTTCACAGTCTACCAAAAGACCTCTACGATAAAAAAATAAATAGTTTAAGTAATACTACAAAAGGAAAACTAATAATTAAGGAATATCCAACTGCAGCTGCAAATGTTAATCATTTTCGTTCATTGTTGAATGAATTAAACCTTAAGCGGTCATTTGTTCCAGATATTATATTTGTAGATTATCTTAACATTTGTACATCTTCCAGAATAAAATCGGGGTCTAATGTCAATTCTTACACGCTTATCAAATCAATTGCAGAAGAACTCCGCGGTCTTGCTGTGGAAAATAAACTTCCTATTGTCTCTGCGACCCAAACTACTAGAGCGGGGTATTCAAGTACTGATGTCGGGTTGGAAGATACTTCAGAGAGTTTTGGGTTACCTGCGACTGCAGATCTTATGTTTGCAATTATATCTACTGAGCAAATGGAAGAAGTTGGACAAATATTAGTAAAACAGTTGAAGAACAGATACAATGACCCTACATTAAATCGTAAATTTGTAGTGGGTATTGATCGTGCAAAAATGAGATTATTTGATGTATCTCAAGCAGCACAAGAAGAATTGGTAGATACAGGTCAAACAGTTGATGATACACCATCTTTTGACATAGCAACTGGTGGGAAATTTAAGAAACAAGATTTCGTAGGATTTGATTATGAGTAAAAAAAATAAAAAGAATAAAAAGAATTCACCATTTGTACCGAAAACAGAACCCGAAGGAACAGATCATCCTATAAGTTTTGAGATGAATTATAACTTGCATAGCCCTTGGGCTGATGTTTTATTTGAAACACAACTTCCACCAACGATTTTGGAGAAAATGATAGAAGTTTCTGATGAGATACTGGCTGATTCAAAAAGAACAAATTGGGGGAATAACCTTGCAGGACAAATTAAAGATGAACCTTTAGTAACGCCCCCCTATCTCAACAAACACAATTTAACAGACTTTTTTGGTAATATGGTTCTTGAATATGTTCATCAATGTAATTTACAAAAAGTTCCACCACAAAATCGTGCAGATCAAGAGCGTTTAAGAAATACTATTAAAGTTACAATTAACAGTATGTGGATAGTTGAACAACAGGCTGGAGAATATAATCCTCTTCATGTTCATACAGGTTGTGATATTTCTGCAGTTATGTATCTAAAAGTTCCTAAGTTTTTACCTTCAGAAAAACCAAAAAGAGATGATGATGGTGCCATCATATTCGTAGGAGCTAGTGTAGGACAGTTCAGTAAACTAAAAGTGGGTACAATTAAAATTAAACCAACCGCTGGTCAATTTTTTATATTTCCTGCATTTATGCAACATGCAGTTTATCCTTTCAAAACAGACGATAACTTTGCAAGAAGAAGCGTTTCTTTCAATGCATCATTTGAGTATTTGGGGGAAGGTGGAGAAGGTGTCCGAAGTTATAAAAGTTTAGAAAATGTTAAATCATAATTATGAAAACTGGTTCTACCGTTATTGACCGCGATGGTTCTGATACAATAAAAAAGACTAAAAGACCAAAACCTCCAAGAAAGTATAAAGTCATTTATCACAATGATGATTATACACCAATGGAATTTGTAACTTGGTCACTAATTGAATTCTTCAATAAATCAGAAATTGATGCACAATCTCTTACTCTTCAAGTTCATAAAGAAGGATCTGCAATCGCAGGAATATATGATTATCAAATTGCAGAACAAAAAATATGGGAAGTCTTAACATCCGCAAAAGAAAACCAATTTCCACTACGAGTCACAGGTGAATCAGAATAACGTAATAAATCTTTCAGATTATCGAGAAGAAAAAGAATCCCCACAAATCCCCCCACAATATATCCAAGACTTTGAGGTTGACGGATACTACATATATCCAGAATTAGGTGTAATGATGCATTGTATGTTGATTACAGACAATTCTCACACCCACAATAACGAATTAATGTACATAATGGAAGACCAATTTGGTAATCTATTATCTATACCTATAAGTGATCCAGACAGTATGATGGGTTGGCGTTCACTTGATAAAGAAGTTTTCATAGAAACAGCCAAAGAAATAGCCCAAAAAAAATTATCAGAACCAGAGTTTGAACCAGAACCCCCAAGAGTTAGTTAAGTATAAATATTCGGAGATAGTTGTAACCTAATTTTGGAGAAATAGTGGCTACTTATAGACACATATTAAATGAATTAACAAGAAAGCCAGGTGAAGTCTGGCAGACTGATTCTGGTAACTGGTCTGGTAAAAGAGCTGATGGTACATCCTATGGTGGAATGAAAAGTAAAGAAAAGGCTCAAGCTTGGGTTAAAGGTGCAGATCCAAAAAAGGAAGATGAACCAGAGGATGATGAAAAAGAGCCGGAAAAGAAGCCAGAGCCAGAAAAACTTTCTGGTGAAGAACTTAAAGATAAGTTAGTAAATGATGATGTTTCTAAAATTATGAATTCTGATGAACGAATTTCTGATCTTGAAGCTCGTGTACGTTGGAAAGAAGAAGGTAAAGAAACAGCAAAACAAGTAGCAGCTCTTGAAAATGTAAGAGAAAGTATCAAGACACTTGATGGAAGTTATAGAGATAGAGCAGCATTATTACAAGCAGTAGGATTTCTTTATACAGGAAGAAGTAATAGTGGAATAGGTAAAAATAATCTTGGTTTAATTGATAGAGATCAGCTAAACAAGAATAAAGAAACCTTGATTGCTGGATATGATGATGCTATTCCAGAAAAAGTAGAAAAATATGTAAGGTCAGTAAGAAAAAACAAAGTAACAGAACGATTTGTTAATGATTCGTTTGATGCTCTACCCAAACCACTGCAAGAAGCATTAAAAAGAAAAGGAAGAGCTGGTGATGATGCAGCAAAGGGGGGTGGACATTTCCTTGGTTATAAAGCCGTTTCAGGTGGTGAAACCTATACTACATCTGATGTGAATGATCCCAATATTCAAAAAGGTAAAGATGGAAAACCAGAGGCAGTAAGGGGGAATACAGGTACTACAGAAAGAGCTAAAGTATGTTGGAGAATTTATTTGGAACAGGGAGGAATAGATGCTTATACTGGATTACCTCTTGATATAGAAGAGATGGATTTAGAGCACGTTGTAGGATTCCAAAATAAAGATAAGGGAAAACCAACAGGAGAAGATTATGCTAATAGAGAACATGAAGCAAATCAAGTCATGTGTTCTTCAAGAGCTAATCAACAAAAAACAGATCTATCTATGAAAGAGTTTTTTGAAACAAGGGTAGATCCATTAAATGACAAAACACCAGAAGATTTCGAAGCCCTAGATAAAGGACTTAAACAAGCTAATGAAATTACCACAACTGCTGAACAGGTTGCACTAAGTTTACAGGGTGATATACGATATAAGCTGAAAGGTGGAGGAGATACTACAAATCCCGATGATCCTAATGTTGTAAAAAGTGATGCAGGAACTCCTAAAGTTGCAGATGCTACATTGGGGGAGAAAGTGACCGCTCCATTATTAGTGGAACATTTCAGACTAGAAGATGAAAAATATGATAATATAAAAAAGAGTTTATTAGGAGAGGGTGGAGCTGTTACAGATCCAGATGATGTTAAAAAGATCAAAGGTTTGAAATCCAAAATAGGTAGAAGAACTCTACAAGCAATGGGGTTACCAAGAGGAGTACTTGACCCTAGTGGTCGTAGATCCGTTCCAATTTCTGGTACAGACAATTATTATAGAAATTTTTTAGGAAAAATGGCAGCAAAACCTTATGGGGAAAGACAAAAATTCAAAGATGGTTGGCAAGAGGGTATGTTGTTAGTTGGAAGTGAAGCTGTTCGTTCTAAAGCTAAAACAGAAAAGGGATTTCAAAGAACGGTATTTGATCTTTATCTCGCTGGAGATGTTGCCGGACTTAAAAAAGTAGGTGTAGATGTAGATGAAAAGAAATTGAAAGATCAAGGAAATTTGATGGAAGATTATAAATCTAAAAAGTATGAATCATTAGAAGGAACAATTAGTAGGATGAAGCGGTAATGTTCACATTTGATGGATTCCTTACAGAAGAGAAGAATTTACATTTAGAACATCTAGAAGATGAAGTTCTAAATAATGGTATAGTGGGAACGCGAGGAGCAATTAACTTCCTTCAGTCCCTAAGAGATATGCTCGCTGGAAATGCAAAATCCAGCGTTAATGTAACAGTTAAGTGGGATGGCGCCCCAGCCATCTTCGCGGGAATTAACCCTGAGAATAATCAATTCTTTGTGGGCACCAAAGGAGTGTTCAATAAGAATGCGAAGATCAATTATTCCCTTGATGACATTGATCGGAATCATCCGAGCTCTGGTCTTAACCAAAAACTAAAGGTTGCACTCACCGAACTGTCAAAATTAGGTATCAAAGATGTCATTCAAGGTGATATGATGTTCACTCAGGATGACTTAAAAAAAGAAACTATAGATGGAAAGCAATACATAACTTTCCAACCAAATACTATCGTTTATGCAGTTCCAATGGAAAGTGCAGCACAGATATTAAAATCTTCTATGGGGATTGTCTTTCACACTACTTATAGTGGAGAAACAATGGAAGATATGTCAGCTTCATTCAATGTCAATCTAAGAGGATTAAATAAGAATTCTGGTGTATGGTTCTCAGATGCAGAGTATAAAGATACTTCTGGAACTATTAATTTCAATAAATCGGAAACCAAAGAAATAACTGGTATTCTCTCAAATGCAGGTAAAACTTTTCGTACTATTGATTCTGGTGTTTTAACCATGATTTCAGAAGATGAGGAAATCAAGACACTCATCAAGACATTTAACAATACAAAAGTCAGGGCCGGAGAGAAAATTAAAAACACCAAAATGCACACTGCAGGATTAATTGCTTATATTTACGACAACGCTAAGAAAGATGTAGAAAAGGTAAAAAGACCACAAAACAAAGCTATCAAACAACAAAATATGGATCGTAAGATGAAATTCTTTCGGTCAAACTCTAGTAAATTAGTAAAAATATTTGATATGCAGAATCTATTGGTAGATGCAAAGAATAAGATTGTTAAGAAATTAGAAGGTGCTAGAGGTGTGGCAGATACTTTCGTTAGAACATCAAAAGGATATAAAACTACGAATGTTGAGGGATTTGTTGCAATAGACAAACTGGGTAAAGCGGTCAAATTAGTTGATCGTTTAGAATTTTCGCAAAATAATTTCAACGCTGCTAAAGCGTGGGACAAATAGACATAGGAAGGACATTATGATAGATTATATTATTAATATTCTTAAAGGAATATTTAATAAAGAACCTATTGAGGAAAAGGTTAAAGACCCTGTAGAAAAGAATGTTAAAAAGACCACTAAAAAACCTAAAGGTCTGAATCCTAAAAAGAAAGCAAAAAAGAAAAAATGAAAACATTCACCGAATATTGTTGTGATGATTGCTATGATCATATCGTGGAAGAATCTGAATATCAAGGTAAGAAGGTCAAACTCAATGACCCAAAACGTGCCAGTGATGGTAAGAAGAAGTTCTATGTCTATGTAAAGAACGAAAAGGGTAATGTGGTCAAAGTAGGATTCGGAGATCCAAACATGGAGATTAAACGTGATGATCCTGCTAGACGGAAGAGTTTTCGTGCAAGACATAATTGTGACAACCCAGGCCCGAAATGGAAAGCCCGATATTGGAGCTGTTACCAATGGAGAGCTGGTGCAAAAGTAGACGAAGCACAGGGGCCCTGTTGGGATGGTTACGAACAAAGAGGGATGAAGAAAAAGGGTGGAAAGATGGTGCCCAACTGTGTTCCTGTGGGTGAAGGTGTGAAACAAGACAAAGACATAAAAGATAAAGAAGGTACACAACCAGCCAAATATTATGCAGGGGATATGTCTAAATCCACCAAAGAGAAAAGGGCAGCGCATTTCTCGAAAAAGAAGTCTGGCCCAGCACCAGGCGATGCCTCTGCAAAAACTAAACCATCTAAACACACAAAAAAGTATAAACAAATGTTTGGTGAGGAAATAGAAGGATTGAAGAATAAAGCTAAAAAGTCTGGAATGCCTTATGGTATTTTGAAAAAGGTTTACGATAGAGGAATGGCAGCTTACAAGACAGGACACCGGCCAGGAACTACTGCACAACAATGGGCGTTTGCAAGAGTCAACAGTTTCGTTACAAAAAGTAAAGGAACGTGGGGTGGTGCAGATAAAGATTTAGCAGCAAAGGTTCGTGGATGAAAACATTTTCACAGTATCTAGAAGAAGCAAATTCTAAGTATATTGTTTCCAAGAACCCTAACGACAAGAAATGGTATGTAATGGGCCATGTGGGGAACAATAAATGGATGCCAGTTTCTGATGGATTTAAAAACAAAGCCCAGGCTCAGAAGTGGGCAAAGAGTCAAGATAAAGTGGACTCCGCGGCTCGTGGTGAAATAGGTGATGTATGAAAACATTTAAAAATTATCTTACAGAAGTAGCACCAGCATGGACAGAGAGTTTATCTACTGCATTGTTTGACTTACCAAGAGCGGGATTGAAAGATGTAAGAATACCATTATCACCATCAATATTCAAAAGATTATGGCCTAAGGCAGTTCGTTCAACAGCATTTCATGTAACTGATCTAATGGGAGTTCAGAAATTGAAAAAGATGCAAGGAAAGAAGAGATCAATTTCTGCATTTTATAATATGGACTATGATATGATTAGTTATGGGATTAGAACAGAAGGTGGTTATGTCGTAGAGTTGGAAGGCGATGTTCTTGCTGCAGCTGCAGACGATATAGCAAGTGCTCCAGATAAGTCAGGCAGAAGGTGGATCACTTTGAGTACACTTCTTGATCCAGTATCGGATCATGGATTTGGGGGTGGTACAAAACTCAAAGGATTTGAAAATGAAGTAAATGAAATGATGATAGAAATTATTATGAAATGGGCAGATGATCCTGTTGGAATGCCAAATGTGAATAAGGCATGGGGTCATCTTCACAAAGAATACAAATCAGATAAAAAGAATCTATCCTTAATCATCAGAGATTACATTGATGGTATGGAAAAGATTATGAAAAAGTATTCCAAGAAGTTGGGCCCACTCTTTAAAGATTACACTAAAAATAGAACACTTAATGTAGATCCAGATAGTGGGGATGTTCCACAATGGGATGAACTTGTAGTTAATAATTTTACGATTAAAAAAATCCATGTTGGACAAGAATATTCAGAAGATTTTCAAGATGATGATGATATTGAAGGATTTCCATTTGAACTGTGGCAGAATGATGCAGATTTATCAGACCATATTGCAAAGATTGTAAAAAAGGGGAAATGAAAACTTTTAAAGAATTGCGCGGAGAATTGGAAGAACATCCTAATCTTAGAACGAGGATTGTTAAAGCAATAAATCCTATGGATAAGTTGAGAGATAAGATGGATGATCTAAAGAAATTGCCAGGGAAAATAAAAGACGCTGCGGTAGACAAACTAAAAAAAGAAATGGATAAAGTAAATCCAATGAGTGACATAAACAAAAAAATAACTATGGCTAGAAAAGACAAGATAGGTAATTTAAAAGACAAACGTGCAGGTTTAAAAACTAAAATTAAAGGAATAACAGCTAAAATTAATTCTTTAAAACCAAAGGTAAAAAAATGAAAACATAC
>VTLG01000149.1_pt1 | contig 22255 bp, 29 predicted proteins | sample 4694571 | NCBI WGS metagenome assembly VTLG01 (sample SAMN12604809, study PRJNA352737) | marine metagenome | biome: ENVO:00000447; feature: ENVO:00000209|ENVO:00000569|ENVO:01000036; material: ENVO:00002151; isolation source: viral sequences binned using virsorter ... | reverse complement strand
TAATAACCTTGTGCTTTGCTTCAGATGTAAGAGATACTGTAGATGCAAAATTCTTAGCATTATTTCGGACAGTATCCAAAAATCTTCCTTCATCAGATCCATTAATAACATAAAAATCTACTCCAAGCTCATTACATAATGCTTTTGCTACAGTAGTCTTCCCAACACCAGGAGGACCAGCAAGTAACATATTTGGTATTTCTCCTTTATTTAGAAAGTCTCTAAAGGTTTTCTTAATGTTATCTGGAAGGATACACTCTTCAATTGTTTTGGGTCTGTATTTTTCAACCCATATAAAGTCACTCATTTTTTAGTAGTGTTGCTACGTGTTCTGTTTATTATACTAATAAACTTATCTCCTGCAAATGTGCCACCAAGACACACATCAATCTCATCACCATCTTGCCAGTTAACATCACCATTCATTTTAGTGTGTAACATTGCCTCTTGAATCTTGTCAATGACTTCTTGAGTTAACTTCATAATGGTGGATACTCCTCGCTTGTAACTTTTTCAGTTTTCATAGTCTTAAAGTCTTCCATCAATCTCTGTACTTGTTTCTTATCAAGTCCAGCAAGTGATTCACAGTTCTCTAAACAACGATAGATACATTCTCTATCAGAAATGGGTGGTCTTATCTCCCATCCCTGATCATCATAATACTTCTTACCCTCAGTAACTGTTGCCTCTACATGCCCAAGATCTTGTGTCTTAGAAGGGTTTTTATAGTTGTGTTTTTCACTCACTTTTTAAAGACCCCAAGTTTATGAAGCAACCACATTGTAACTAATGTCCAACCTATAATATACCACATAACTATTCAAATGTAGAATCTGGCTCTAAAGCAATGTAATATTTGAGTTCTAAGTTCTCATTAGTAAATTCAGAAAGTAACTTATTAGATAGAACTACATTATATGCACCAGGTATAATCCTAATATTTTCAACCTTAAAGTTGAACGCAAACTGCTTGTCAGTCTCTCCAACAACGATAGCAAACTCATTTGATGTATCATTCTTTTTATCACGAACAACAAGTTTAATAACACCTGCTTCACCAACTGCTGATAGATCAGGCAACTGATAAACTGCTGCTGCCTTTAAAAGTTTCTCCATGACAGTATTGTCTAACTGGAACCTTACATCCTCTGATGGAAGTGTAATATCTTTATCTGGAGGAGAAATAATAACTGCTGGATCAGCATAAAAATACTTTACCCTACGTTTTCCTTCCTTGATTGTTATATAAGATTCGTTTCCAAAATCCAAATCAGGATCTTGGTGTAATCCCAATCCATTAAGAAATTGGTTCAAATCGTAAATAGCAAAGTCACGAGGAAACTCTTCATCAATAACTGCTTCTGCTAGAATGTTTTTAGCAACAGAAATGGTGCGAAGTTTTGTTCCTTCTTTAACCAAGATGGAGTTATTGATTCCAGCAAAGTTCTTCAGAATAGTCAGTGTTTGATCCGATAGATTCATTGTTCGATCTCGAAGTTTCATAATTTAAGGCATGTTGTGATCAATGTTGCCAGTTGTTTCTTTTGGCTTACCGTAGTGTTCATCAAAATGTAGTAACAGCATAGCATAATGTATGACTTTCATCAAGTCTTTTTTATTTTTGCCATCCTTACTACCATAGCGACTACCATACTTGAGTATGTTTGCTTGACAGAAATCAGAAGCAAGATCCCTAGCAGCCATCAAATCTAAAGTTTGAACATTACGATACTCAAACTTAGTTCCTGTGTAATGACCATTATAAGTTCCTGAAACGTACTGTTCAATATCCTTGATGATTTCATGTTCATGGTACTTATACCGATAATCACTTTTTCTTTCAGTTTCTGGTCTAATACCAATATGAGTTGTGACTTCTTGATCAACACCAGTAATATTCACATTACCCAAGTCAACGTGAACAGTATCATAACCATCATAACCTGTATAAAAGTCTCCAGCACTACCAGTACCACCAGTTCCTATTTGTATACTATCTTCATTCATTTTGTCTTCTCCATAAAGTTCATCATAAAGTAATGCCCAAGAGTTAGTCATGTTTATTTTCCATTATATCAGTTTATCTCCGTATCGTCAAGTTTAAAATCAGCATCCACTTTATCATAAAGTTCCATGAATGATTGTTTGGTATCATCATCAAAACGATTTACACACACTTGAATCGCTTTTGTTTTATTATTAAAGATACTATAAGCACGAACAATGTGAACCAAACGACGAGTACTAATGATTTCCTCAACACCACCATCATAGAATGTTTTGCGGATAATATCTGCCCAATCTACTAGTCTCTTACAAAACTCAGTATCAGTCACACCTAACTGAGAAGCAACTCCACCTAATATTCTAGATTCTACAGATGGTGCTGGATAATCTTGTTCAAATGTTACTGGGAATCTTTCAAGGAAGGCTTCGTTGAGCACGTTAGTTCCAATAAATCTTCCGTCGTCTGAACCTTTACCTTTAGTGTTTGCTGTTGCGATGACGTTGAATCCGTTTGCTGGTTTGACAAATCTTCCGATCTTTTTAAGGAATACTCCGTTACCCTCAAGGATGGACTGGAGACAGAGGATTTTGTTTGAGGCAAGGTCGATTTCGTCAAGGAGCAAGATAGCTCCTCTGTTGAGAGCTTGAATAACGGGGCCGTCATGCCATACTGTGGCACCATCAACAAGACGGAAACCGCCAATAAGATCGTCTTCATCTGTTTCGATTGTAATGTTTACACGAATAAGTTCACGTCCTAGTTGAGCACATGCTTGTTCTACAGAAAATGTTTTACCATTCCCAGAAAGACCAGTGATAAAAGTAGGATAAAAAATCCTACTTTGTATAATCTTTTTAAGGTCAGCGAATGGACCAAACTTGACAAATGTTTCATCCTTTTCAGGGATTAGATTTTGCTCAATAACTGGTTCTACAGAAGGAGCATTAAATGATTTTTCAATATCTTCAACTACCTTGGTAGTAACTTCTAGGTTCCATTTTCCTTTACCGACTTTATACTTCTTTATCTTTTTAGTTACAGTCTGGTAGGAAATGTCATTAAGGGCACAGAATCCTTTTATGTCACCAGCAGTAAATTCTGTACCGTAACTACTTTTTAAAGAATCAATAATTTGATCTTCAGTCATTTTAACTTCAAAAGGCATGATGTAAGTGATTTATTTATGAATATATTATAACAATAAAAAAGGGAGTATGGTACCCCCAGTAGACACTTTAATTATTGTACCCACCAAGGTTTTCTGGACGGGTCACGAAGGTAATTAGATGAAACCCAAGGTTTGCTCCTAATATATTCCTTGTAAGCAGTAAAAGTACTCATGAATGGATTTTTAAATACATCAGGCATTGCTCGTGCAAATGATTTTGGTCTTTCCATAGTAAATGGTATCATAGCACCTGCTTCTAATATAGTTTTTTCACAACTATGAACTTTTCCATAGCGATAAGTATATTCGTCACATAATGCCATACCATGAGCAACTAACCACCACGCATTTACGATAGATTCATTTGCCCATACAGTACAAGGATGATTACGAAAAGCACCCTTGTCTGTCTTATATGGTGTACCATCTTTTTTATGAAGTACACCATACCCATGCCCCCATTTGTCAGAGCAAACAATAGCAAGCATCTGACATGTTTCTAATGGCATCTTGACTATATGCTTGTCAGGTAAGCATTGAGCAGATACAGTTGGTGATGGATCGGTTACAAAAATATTCATAATATTATTATACCACAAGTTCTATAAATTCACCAAGTATTTTCTTATTCATTTTTTTAGTCTTAAGACTCTTAACAAAAGCACGTTTGATTTGTGCTTTAGTAGCATCTTCTTGAACCTCAAACTCTGGATCATCTGCTAAAGAATTTGCTGATAAACCAAAATAAGTATGGTATCCAGAACTTTTTATAGCAAAAGATTTTTCTTTTTTCCATCTCTTCATGATTCTTTCATAATCATTATTCTCATACCCAGTATAATCACGAACAAAGTGACCAGCATCTCTATTTTCCAAAACTCGAATACCAATAAGATTTACATTAGGAAAGGTCTGACGTAAATCTTCTAACAATATATTTGTTACATCTGCCCATCTACCCAATCCTTGACAAGAATAAGTATGACCCGTTTTGCGATTACGTAATATACATCTATCATGAAGATAGTTACTTCCTAACCAAAGATCATCATCATCACCACGACCTTCAAATGATTTAGTATACCTTAATGGTTGAGATTCACCATCTGTAAGAATAACACATTGAACCTTTTCTATATTATTTTCATCTCTAAACTGTGGAATAATCTGATGAAGAGCAGTTACAGCTTCATTCAATGGAGTACCAGATAGATTCATTCCAATAGGAACATGATATTGTGTATAAATCTCATGATTAAACGTACAAGCTAATCTAAAAATATCTCTCATCTGAACTTCTAGTTCTCTACTCCTAGTTTTACTAGTGAACAGATTCATCATAGAAAAACATTCTGAAATAAGAGCAAACCCTTCTTTCTTCTCATAAGCAAGTCTATGATATGCTGATTCAACTGGAGGATATTCATTAGTAAAAGCATAAACTTCAAATGGAATATTAACTTTCTTACAGAACCATAATAGATTATAAAGTTGCTTAAGAGTATCAAGCATGACTCTATTCATAGAACCAGACCAATCAAGGACAAATACCAATCCATGATTCTTACCTTCAGCAAGAGTAGTTACTTTCCTGAATAAGTCTTCATTATATTTGTAAGTATGTAACTTGGCAGTATCTAAAACACCTGTTTTAGCAGTAGTGGCACGAGCATATGAACTTGCTGCCTTCTTACACTCAAACTCTTTAACAAGATAGTTAACTTCTTTTTGAGCATTTCTTTTAAACTCTACAAACTTATCATCAACTTCATCAAAAATATTATAATATTTAAAACCAGAATCCTCTAATCTTTTTTTATTATCTTTCTCTTGCTCAACCCATTCTCTAGAAAGATTTTTATGTATTATTTCATTACTAACAACAAGTTTTTTTAAATCTAACGTGGGTAACTCAAAGTAAACATTCTCAAGATTATTTCTAATATCAGTAAGATCCTTAAGAGCATCTGCCAAAGAATTAGCAGTCTCAACATCTGGTTCTGATTCTGGTTCTACAGAAGAACCACCAGCATCCATCCCAGTATCAACAATGTCGCCACAACTCCCGCCTTCCATAGGAGCATTACCAGTAGACTCAGAAACGGCAAAATCGCCATCGTCACTGTTATCATCAGGAATATTCCCGCCCCCTTTAAGATCCATTCCAGAATCGAGTTCAACTTCCTCTTTCTGCTTGGTTTCAAGCTCTTCCTTGCAGAAATTATATAACGCTTCTGCTGCGGATAGGGTGTCATCAAACGTTTCGGCATTTTCAATTAAACGGACAATCGGAGTTTCAGCATCTGAAAAAGAAATATCATTCCACGCACCAACCTTTGAATATAAATTAATGCGATCAGCAAGATTAAAATCAGTAAGATCTTTACCATCTATATCAAAGAAATCTTCATCATTGAGTTCATTATACCCGTTATAGAAGGTTTTGGCAAGTCCCGCATATCTTCTCTTCATCAACTTTTCAATTCTAACATCCTCAACGATGTTCATGAATGAATGTGGAATGTTTTTTTCTTTCCACCAATCTCTATCAGGTGTATAAAGTGCGTGTCCTACCTCATGAGCAACCAATGAATCATATACATTGTTACTGGCCCTATCCCAGTTGGGAAGAGTTAATACACGGGTACGAACTTCAAACTGTGCTGTTTGTACATTCTTGTGCTCTACAATAAGATCTTCTGTAGCAAGAAGTTTAGCAAGTTGGGATTTGATTTCGTGCTTGACTTTCATCTGTACCTTTGATTATGAATCCATTATACGACGAAACCCCACGTTGTGTGGGGTTTAGTAGACGGTTTATCAACTGTCTGCGTTTGGCTCTTGCAGAACGCAATGCCTGTGGTTTAAGTTTTCGTTTGGGTGGTTTCCCAGAGTTGTGTTGCCAATTTGGTGTGGTCATTCTTTTGTCTCCATCCTAGACACTATACGTGAAAATCCCTTAACTTTGCCAAACTCTGTGACACTTTCAAATTTGTCATGTAGGTCATTCTTATGAGAAATGACAAATACGTTGGCACCTTTGATAACATACCTAATGATTTTAAGGAAGTCATCAGTACCTGCTCCATCCAAAGCACTATCAAAAACTTCATCCATGATTAAAAGATTTGTATTGACAGAGTTTTTTACTCTAGCAACTTCTCTCCATGCGAATAGGATAGCCAAGTTTATACGGAGTTTTTCACCTTCTGAAAAAGATGAATATGAAAAATCCTCATGGATAGGAGACTGTACTGTCTCATTGAATTCCTCATCCAACTGAAAGTTGATATAGAAATCCATTAACTGTAAGTATCTATTAACTTGCTGATTTATAAACGGAAGATATTTCTTAATGATTTTCGTCTTTACTCCATCATCTTTTAGTAAGGAGTATGCGAAATCGTAGTTAATATGTTCTTCTCTTCTTGTCGAAATATCTTCTGTTGTTTTTAAAAAATTGTTTCTAAACTCTTCTAACTTCTCATGCTCAGTATTTCTGTTTTTAAGTCGTTCGGTAATAGTTTGAACTTCATCTTCAAGTGCTCTGATTTGTCGTTGCTTGAGACTAATCCGAGTATTGTTTTGAGAAATGCCATGGTTGAGTTTAGTAATCTCCTCTGATAGTTGGGTAAAATGACGTTCTCTCTCCGATTCTAACTTTATAGTCTCTTCAAGGTCTTTAAAACCTTTCTTGAGATCCTTTGCTTTATTTTGAACGTCGGCAATTCTATTTACACGAAACTCTTCTTCTATATTCTGACTACAGGTAGGACATACCGTATTTTCTGTGAAAAACTTATGTTCTTTGGTAATACTAGATACTTTTTGAGTAATTTTACCTTTAAGAGTATTAAGTTTCGCTAACTTTTCACCAGCACCAGTAACAGATTCTTGTTCTTTTATAAGATCAGAAATATCTACCTCTATCATTTCATTCTTTTCAATATGAGTATCAACTTCAACATTTAATGACTTAATATTATTCTTTTTAGTTTTAATATTTGTTTTTCCTTCCTGCTCTATCTCCACAATAAAACTTTCCTGCATGGAAATCTTATCACCAATATTTTCTTTACGAAGTTCTAATGACTTTATCTTCTCTCTTTGCTCTCGCATCTTTTCCTTTAACAATCCATTCATCATAGAGAAGATACGGATGTCCAATAAATCCTCAATCACTTCTCTTCGAGTAGCAGTAGTTAGTTGCATAAAGGGAACAAATGTACTACTTCCTAATATAACGATTTGTGTGAATGATTTATAGTTTACCTTTAATATACTTTCTTCTAAAATCTTTTGATTACTTCTATCATCTGCTTGTTTATTTAAAACTGTACCATCTACTTCAATATCAAATAGATTTGGTTTAATACCTCTTCGAATAATATATTCCCTATTGTTAATATTAAACTCAACCTCAACTAGACAATCTCTCTCCGTGCTTGTATTGATTAGTTGTTGTTTTTTAATCGGACGAAATGCTTTATTAAATAAGGCAAATGTAAGGGCATCTAAAAAGGTGCTCTTTCCAGCACCATTGGTTCCTACAATCAGATTAGTATTATAAGTAGTAAAATCAATTTCTGTAAACTGAGCTCCAGTAGACAGAAAATTTCTCCACCTCAATTTCTTGAAAGTTATCATATCGAAAAGCTACCCTTAGGTATAATACTATAAAGGGATTAAAAAGTCAACTCTTTTTTATAGGTGGAATGACTATATCATTCGCAGTAATAATAGAATATTTGTATTCGTGTATCTTACATGTCTTTATTGCCAAAGCATCGTCTACTTCTACTACATCCATTTCTTTATCGTCTTCTTCCTCAAGCATCATTGCATAACGTTCAGCATCATCCTCTTCCTCAAATAAGAATAAAACCCTATCACCATACTTATCTTGTACAGCATAAGCACCTTCATCTTTTTGAGATTTGAGAGTGAGTAAATACATTAGCGAATTTCGCAAGCTTCGTGGTACAGGTCTTTAAATATATCTTTTATCGTACTTTTATCCAAACTAAATTCAGATTCATCAATATATCTATTCAAAATAGAAAGAGTATTCTCTTCTTCATCAACTTCAAAATCTCCACTCTGTTCAATAATAAAGTTCTCAACAATCTTCAAATCCTGAACACCAACGGAATAAAGTTTATCAAGGAATCTTTCAAAATCTTTAACGCTGGATTTCTTACGAACAATAACTTTTACAATTTTATTCTCATAAGGAGTAAAGTTGAATAACTTATAGTTAGTATCCTCATAGTATATGTTATGAAATAATTTATAAGGATTATCAACTGGTGTATGGGTAAGGGTATCCGTATCAAATATATGAAATCCTCTTGGATCATTTACATCATTCCAAAATAACTCATATGGATTACCCAAATAATATATCTTTCCATCATTAGACCTTGTATGAAAATGACCAGAATATACCTTTTCAAACTTATCAAATATATCTACATCCATACCCGTTTCCATTAAATGACCACGAGTTGCTTTAAATCCATTAACCTCAAGATGACCCATGGCAACCTTTGCCTTAGTCTTGTTGATTAGTTTAGTAGTATGTTCAAAGTTCTCTGAATTGATCCAAGGAAGAAATAGCAACTTTGTTTTTGCTACTGTTACTTCTTGTGCTTTATTGTAAATCTTTATATTTGGATAGTTACGTAATAATAATTCAGGAGAGTTTACATCATTAGTATTCTTATAATAACAATCATGATTACCAAGAGTAAGATGAACCTTATATTTCTTAAGTGGTTCTAACACTACCCTTTTAGTCCATTCAAGAGTTTGTAAATCTATAGACTTACGACTATCGAATATATCACCCATGTGTATAACCGTGTCTATACCATGCTCTTCTAGGGACGGGAAGAAGATATTCTTATAGAATAGTTCAAAATAGTCGTGGAAGAATTTAGAACCCTTCCTGGCACCGTAATGGGTATCAGTTATAATGGCAACCTTCATCTGTTTCTGTATTGGATACTGTCTTTTATACTATTATAATCACTAGCAGAACCTGATAGTGCTGTATCATCTACCACCATAACTTCATCAAATCCAGTCTTTTCAATAATCTTTGTTTTAATGTCTAACTGCTTCTTTTCTTTTTGAATACGTCTAAGAAACGCATAATGTATAATCTGCGTAAAGTAAGCAAAAGGATTTTTGGATTTCTCAGGATCAAAATTATGTATGTACTGAACGCAATTTTCGATTCCATCAGATATCATGTCCTCACGAAACATGTAGTTTACAAAGTTTGGTTTATAAGAAAGGTGTGTTGCTATTTTTAAAAAGGACTCTCCCAAGTAATTTGGAATAAGAGGTTTACCTTCCCAATAACCTGACTTAGGGGGATCTTCACCATGCTTCTTTACATATTTTTCTTTTGCTCTAGAAACTTTAGCCCTATAAACAGTCATTGCCTCTAATAGTTCCTTATTATTTACATAATGTTCTGTCTTTCTTCTTGGCATAGCATACTTTACCTTTTGCTTTGGTTGATATTATTATAGCATGAAAACAGGGCCTTGACAAGGATGTCATATTTGTGTAGAATCACCTTTGTGGTGGATGAAAGGATGGGATTAGCTAGTTTTAGGATTAATCTTATAGATAGTCTCTAACTTCTTACGGGCCTCTTCAACGGAAGATACATAACCCATTCTAGAATCAGGTCTAACTGGGCCTTGTGATAAAGATTGTTTAGAAGGTTTAAGATCCATAGGTTCTTTATTATCTTCTAAAAATCTATTATATATTTCTATTATTTTTTCATCTTTAGTTTCGGTTACTGTAATAATTTTATCAAGTTTTATCATATACATATCATCATCACATAACTCAATCCATTGTTTAATCTTGACGTAATGACCATTTGGATTGTAGATCATTTTCATCACTATAGGATTCTGACAGATTAATATAGGGTCGTTATCATTATTATCTACTGACACAAGAGCCATTATCTCTTCACCAGATATTAACTTTATTATAGCATAAAATTCTTCTTCCATCAGTTCTTTAAAGGTATGGTGACTATATCATAATTAAAGTTTTCTTCAGCATAGATTTTGATTCGTTCGATAAGATGATTTAATGTGTAGTTTTTTCTAGATTTGTAACTAATATCATCGGCAATATCATATAAAGTCGCACTTGTCTTTTTATTTCCTTTCCTTAGGACTCTTCCGATAGATTGGAGATTTCTAATTCTAGACTTAGACGGAGAAGCAAAAATGACGTTATGAAGGTTTTTAATATTAATACCTGTGGAGAAAGTTCCATAAGATGCTACTATGATTGCGTTGTTTTCTCTCTCAGTTATATCACGTATTTCTTCTCTGTCTTCAGTATCAACTCCACCGTGAACAAAAAAGACACGACGATTTTCAATAATGTTACTATTATTTATTAAATTGTAAAGAGGTTCTCCATGCTTCTCTACTCTGGCAAATAGTATGAGCGTATTACCTTTTAAATCTAAAGCAAGATTTTTAATAAAGTTATTTCGACGATGATGGCCGATAATATATTGAACTTCTTCTTCAAAGTTTTCAAACTTATTTGGTGGGTGTTTCAATAAAAGCACATTAATATCCAACGTAGCAACATGACCTTTCTTCATGAGCTCGTCAGTCTTAATAATCTTATAAGAAGGCCCAAATAATCCTTCTAATACCCATTTATGTGTTTGAGTCCCATCAAGAGTTCCTGTAAATCCATAACGATACTTAGCATCTGAAAGTTTAGTCATTATAGATATAAGTGATTTTGACTTAAACTGGTGAGCCTCATCCCCAACTACAACAGAGAATCTCTCAAAATACTTTCTGGGGAGTTTGTAGATTGATTGCCAAGTAGTAATAATGACTTGAGAGTTCGTCTCTCTTTCTCTACCTGCGTATATCTTGTGGCAAAATGAACCAACGTCCCATCCATAATCCGCAAAGTCTTTATACATTTGCTCTACTAGCGAAGTCGTCGGAACAACTATCAGAGTATTTTGCTTGCGTTCAACATAATATCTCACAATCGAGTATATCATCAGAGACTTTCCTGAAGCAGTTGGGGATATCAACAACTTTCTATTATGCTTTAGAGCGTCGTATACCCCATCTATCTGATAATCTCTAGGTTTATACTTAGAGATTGCGTTTATATAATCCCTAACACCTTCTTTTGAAATCATTTCATTGACTTCAAATGGCATACCATAATGTTTATTATCTACAAAATTATATGAATATTCGTGTTTATCTAAAAATGTAGTGACTTTATCCAATAACCCAACATATATCTCACCATTCTGGACATTCATAAGACGAATCTTACCATCCCAAAACTTCTTCTTATATGCTGGAGAAAATTGAGCACCAGGCACATCAAAAGTAAATCTATCTGCCAACTCATAGAGGATATGGGTATCCCCTGAAAGATGAAGATATACTTCATTCTTCTTTTGTATGTTCACATGTCCCATAACTTATAAGAGTTCTTATAAGTATATATTAGCCCTTGTCAAGGTCTGGAAATTCTCCGTGTACGTTATAATCCATAATCACTGCAAACAATCTAGTTCTCATAGATTGTAAATATTCATATTCTTCTAATGGTCTTGTATCTTTTGGCCAAACTTGTAAATATCCTTCAATAGCATTATAAAGAAGACGAGTTTCTCTAATACCCATCTTCATTTCCATTGACCAATCAACTGGTTGTTCTGCCATTGGTCTAACTATGACGTTACAAAATTATTTAGTTAAATCCTGCTTGAAACTTATGCCATTCAATACTATTCTTTATTTGGTAAGTTCTATTGGATACGTTTCTAATAATCTCTTCTAGGAATTTTAACTGAATATCATAGTATTTTACTTTCATATCAATCTTATTTAATCTCTCATCCGCCTCTAGGTGCCTCTGTATGGCATCTTTTTCCCTTACCTTATAGGGAAATGGTTCTTCGACATATGCCTCTGGTTCTGCTTTACCCGTATAAAAATTATATCTTTCTAATCTTATTTTACTATAACTCTCTTTTGCTCTTTCTCTTAAAAGAGAGATTGTATTGTAGATTGTATAATACTTTGCATGAAGTTGTGGTATCTTTAAACTTTCGTCATGAAGATTATCGGGGTCGATTTTAGCATCTTCGGCCCACATGTTTTGAATTTTTTCAATGTCCATAATAAAGAAGAATCAGTTTATAAAGGAGTTCTATTATCCGTTCCTACGATTTCGTAATAAGTATACTTGAAACTTACGTCTGCTGTAAAGTAGTTGATATCTGTGTCTGTTGCTTCAAACTCCAAAGAAGTTAATGACTGTGGAAAAAGATCATAGAATTTTACAATAGCAACATCTCTATAGTTACTATTTAAAATATGAAGACTAGCATCACTAAATTGTTCATCAGTATCTGTTATATTTGAATCATAACGATCTTTTGTAAGATCCTTAAACTGTTGTGTAGATTCTGGAAATCCTAATCCTGTTAACCAGTTATGGATTGCCATATAGTTTTCAAGTTGTTCATCGACTAGAAATCGAAGTGAAAAATCACCATATTGTAGTTTGTCACCAGGTATATCAATATCCTTTAGATATGTTGGTTGAACAGCATTTCCTAATGTAATCTCTGGTATTCTAGCAGAATTACAGAAATAATCAACCTTTGGAGTTTTAGATATAGTAAACTTAAATCCAATAGGGGATAAAAAATTCCTATTAGCTATTTGATTTTGGAGTGGATTTCTAGTTGCCATTTCTAACCTCCGTTGCCTCCTCCACCATTTCCACCGTTGCCGTTACCACCATTTCCGTTCCCACTGCCACCATTACTATGCCCATTAGCAGCAGAACCGTTCTTTTTACCATTTCCATTTTCACTATCCTCATCAGGTTCAAGATATCCTCTAGCACCTGCATGGTATCCACGAGGAATCTTTTTACATTTACTATCAGTATAGCACCAATATTGTCCTGCAGGGCATCTCTTTTCAGCTGCCTCTTCAATAAATCTATCAAATTCTTTCATTAGTCAATAATAATGTTGTACCATTGCTCACTCATACCCAAAATAATCTGATTTGCTGATTCTTCATTTTCAGCATATCCTTCTTCGATAAGGTGCTCAACTATTCTCTTTTGACGTGCATGTGCGTCTTCATACTGCTTAGGTGTAGGTTTCATAATACTCACAGTTTATTTTTATTTATTCACTTACAACAGTTGCATTCTTCCACCATGAAGGTTGGTAAGTAATTCCTTGAGGTGATGTATAAGTTGTTGCTTTTTGGGCATCTGCATCTGCTTGATTAGCGTAAATCTTTCTCTTTGAATAATCATTACTCCAAGCATCATCTCCAGTATAGTATTCAGTACCATCTGTTGGTATCGCAGAACCTATAATACTTGTTTTTTTAATGTGATAAGGCATAATAGAACGCAGGTCTCCTTTTTTATTTATTCGTCAATAGGAGCAGCATCTCTTTCCATTTGCTCTGCTAACTTTTGTTTAGCTGCAATAACACCTGCCAGTCTTTGTTCAAGACTATCTTCGACACGAGTGTAAATCTTCATTTGCCACTCACGGTATTCTTTAATAGACTTTCTTACCTTACAGAACATGGTTGTTAACATAACTTTATAATATATTTATAGCATAAAAAAAGACCCCTGTAAAGGGGTCTTTGTGAAAAAGGATATATTTCCTTTCTTCTTACATAAGGTTTTGAACCTTAACTCTTCTGTAGTATACGTTAGAGTTACGTCTGATTGTTCCCAAACCAGCAAGTGAACCTTGAGCAAATGGATTCTGAACGATTCCATAACGAGTCTTAAACCCGATTTTTGGTTGGAATGTGTTCTCTCCAACTGCACGAACCATCTGTAGTGGAACGTATGGGCAGTAGAACAGACCAGCATCATAAGGAGATGAACCCTTATAACCAGCAACATAGTACTGACCATTAGAGGCAGTAGAAGATGTTGGGTTCTGACCACCAGCATATGGGTCAATGTATACTTTATACTTACCTTGTAATGTACCAGCAAATGTATTACCAGCATCATCAACGTTAAGGTTAGCGTTAAGAGCAGGAGTGTAGTCAAGTACACCAGCCATGGTTAGAGCAGAAGCAACGTCTGCAGAGCAAAGGATCATATTACCCTTTCCTCTACGTGTTAACTGGGCGATTGCGTTTGCATCTCTTTCGATCTGGAAGATCAATCCCTTGAACTTCTCAACAGACCATCTACCATTTGAGTCAGTGTCTAAGTCAAAAGTACCTGCGTTAGCAACGTTTGCTTGAGCACCAGGCTTAGCAACGTTATAGATGGTACGAATAACTTCTCTGTTGATTTCAGCAAGAATCTCAGTAGAAAGAATGTTGGCAAGTTCTGCCTCTGCATTCAATCCATGGATTGCTTTCAAGTCTTGAGCAAGTTCTAGACTGTACTCTGCCTTTAAAGCACGAGACTTAGCAGTAACCGTGACCTTCTCGATTGAGAATGCCATTTGGTTGAATTCACCTTCTGTGCCATCACCGAGGTCTTCTGCCTCACTGGTTGACATACCCTGACCTACGTTGTAGGTAGTAGCGTCTGTACCAGCAATAGGATAAGTACCGTCTAGTGCACCAGGATCAGATCCCTGCTGTGCAGTGGTACCAATACCAGAAGTAATTGATGTTGCAGCACCAACGTTGTCAAACTTGGAAGACTGTCCAGAGAATGCAGAATCTGCTTCATCATAGAATGCTTCAGTATCAGTCTGATTATTGTAGCGAGATCTCATCGCAAAGATCAAACCAGTAGGTCCGTTCATTGGCTGAACACCTGCTAGGTCATAAGCGACCAAGTTAGGCATTGCACGACGGATAAGGCTGATTAGAACAGGATCGAAGTTATCGATACTTGCTCCAGTCTGGTTTGTTGGGCCTTCAGAAAGAAACTCACGCTCTTCCTTAATTGTTTTTTCTTGGTTCTCCAAGAGAACGGCGGTTACCATTCGACGATGATTGTCTTTGATATCTCCCATGCCTTCATGGTCTAGGAGTGGTGCCCACTTCTCTTGCAGTTGTTCAGCATTGAACGCTTGCATTTGATTATTCCTCTAAAAATTTAGTTAGTTTGATTTTATAATTTAAAAATCACTTTTTCGAAACTCTATTCATAGTCTGAAGATAACTTTCCATCAAGCGAGACGGTGCTGCTTGTGGTGCCTCGGTTCCTTCAGAAATTGTCTCTGAATGGTCTCTTTGAGCACTAGACTTACTTGGAAAATAAGATTCCTTAAGTGTTTCTAGTTTCTCACGATATGTTTCTTCACTATCAAACTCAACATTTTCAGCAAGAGAAGCGAGTTTCTCCTTTTGTGAAAGTGCTAGACCTTCGGATACATCTGCCAAGATTACATCTGCTGCAGATTCTGCTAATCTCTTAGTAAGAGCAACGTTTTTATTGATTTGCTCGTTGAGTTTATCTTCCATGTCATCTAATTTCTCAACCATATTGTTGAGAACATCATATTTTTCTTCAGGGATTGTTACATAATGTTCTTCAAAAAGACCTTTCATTCCAGTTAAGAATGATTCAGTCATTTCTGTCTTAAGTCCTGCTTCGATAGCGAGTTGATTCTCTTCGACCCACTCATCAGTTACATACTCAAGGTATGCATCTGTTCTTTCAGTGAGTTCGCTTCTAATTTCAGCAACTTGCTCTACAACTTGCTCTTCGAACTGGGCTTGAAGTTCTTCTTTGATTTCTGAAACTTTTGTTTTAATAGCAGCTTCAAAAATTGTCCGTGCTTTTTCTTGGAATTCTTCAGAAAGTTCTTCACCTTCAATAAGAGCATTGAGATCTTCCTCAACGTCAATCTTATCTTCAGCAACAACTTCTTCTTCCGTAGCCTCCTCTTCAGCAACTACTTCTCCTTCAGAAGTTTCTTCTTCGGATACAACATCTTCTTCAGTTGCCTCCTCTTCAGATACCACCTGATCTTCAGGTAATTCTTCTTCTTCCTTTTTTAAAGTAGGCATTGCTTGATCGCCAGCGACGGCTTTCTTATTAACAATGTCTTTGACTTGCTTAAGGGTTTTTCCAGGTGTGTTTAACTTAGCTGAATTATCATCAACCTTGTAATTTTCTGGAGTAGGGCCACCCAAATCTTCAACCTCTGCTTGGCCAGGAGTTGCAGCTCCTTGTGGGCCTTTATGCATTGGTTCAGCAGGTGCAGCATTTTTGTTTACTACGTTTTCCATTTCTTGTAATTCGTTACCAACGGACATGTTTTATATTTTTAATATAAATCTGTATTTATTTATAGAACTTATAGATTTGATAAGAAACTGTTGAATAAATCCAACTTATGTTCTTCTAATCTACCAGTTCCTCCTAAGGAGTTTATTTTATCCTTAATAGTTTGAGCATGTTGTTCACGAAGAACACCACCTTCCCAAACCCATTCTTTTCCTTCCATGATTCCAGATACAAAAGCATCAGGAGCTGAAGGATCTGCTACAATATCAGCAGCAGTTGCCAACATAAAGTCTTCACCAACTACTTTACAACCAGTACGGTCTTCTCTGATAGAACCAACTCCACGAGAAGAAACACCAAGTGTTACACCTTCTGATATAAGGGATTTTGCAATCTTACCCATAGGTGTTTCAAGTAGTTGTGCCTTACCAATAAAGTTATTTCCCTCTTGTTTAAGAGAAACAATTTTATGAGAAACTCTATCAAGGTTTACTGTAGGACCATCAGGATGACCAAGTTCACCAAGAGCACGACCTTTATTTACAAAAGACTCATTATATCTACCAACTTCTTTTGCAAGAGTTGTGACAGGATACATTCTTCCATTACGATTTTTTATTTCACCTTGTAAGAAGACACCTTCAATATACATCTTCTTTTTAGCACCTTTACCTTCAGTGATAAACTTAACGCTTGAAATTTCTTCTGTAATAAGTTTCATTTTCTTAGTTTGTAAATCCTACTTTTGCTGCTCTAAATGCGGCTTTACCGTAAATATTGTAATCAGCTGGTTTTTCAATATATTCAGTGCCACCATTTGCTATACTTATAGAACCAATACCAGAGAATGTATTATCTCCTGATGAATCAATCACATGTATTACGTTTACAGAACCAGAATCATTATAGACTCTGACCAAAGTTGCTTTATTGACAGTGGTACTATTTCCAATACCAGCACCAACCACAACTTCTTGGCTCAAAATGAGAGTATTGTTTGGCATTATTCTTGATCCTCAGGGGTTTCTACAGTTTCGGTTTCACCTGTTTGGTCGAATACTGATAATGCTACTTCTGGTTTTAGTGCATCGATTTTTGTGGCAGCCTTAGCAAATAAGGCATCCTTAATACTGTCACTAATATCAGCAGCTGCTTTATCGGTAGCAATCAAATTGACAATTTCTTCCATGAAAAATAAATATAATCCTATTCTTTATTTATATCTCTGCCGTTTTGGTATCTTTTTGTAACTGAGCGTTAGTTACTCCACTATCAATTTCAGGATCCATTGGTATCTCTCCACCTTCAGGTGGTAAAGGTTCTCCAGTTATAGGATCTATAGCAGCAGGATCAGGTATAATACCATCTTTGATTTCATTTTCGATTTCTTCATCCTGCTCAATTATTTCACTATCAGTTTGACGTAAAATATTTTTTCTAACCCAATGACTGGAATAATACTTTCCAATATAAGGTTCGATTGTAGCAAGAGTTCCTAATCTCTCATTCATCATTTCAGTTTCCTTTAATTCAGCAAACTGATTATCATAAATGAAGTCATACTGAATATGCTCACTGATTGTTTCCCAATCTTCTGGTGTTACAATATTTTTAAGAATCAATTGAGTCTTAAGCATATCTGTAAACATATGAGCAAAACGCTTTCTTAAACGTCCTACAAACTTAGAAAACTTAAGTTCATCTCTCAAAATTTCTGATGAACGCCCCAAATTAAAACCACCTTCATTAGCAATCCTAGATTCAGGAACACCAAGAGATCTATAAAGTTTCTTTTGGAAATATTCAATATCAGAAAGTTCTCCAAGATTTTGTCCACCAGGTAGAGTTGTGATTTCAGTTCCACGACCACCTTCTCTTCTAGGTAACCAGAAATCTTCCATCATAGACATGAACTTACGATCATCTCTAACTTCACCAGTATCAGCATTATAGACAAGTTTATTTCTATAACGACTCATTACCTCTCTAAGATATTGCTCTGCTTTTATCTTAGGAAGATTACCAACATCAATATAGAATATTCTTCTTTCTGGTGCTCTTGATAATCTGTAAATAACAAGACTATCCTCAATCATTCTAAGTTGATTAAGTGACTTAATTGCTTTATGGAGATATGAAAGAACAGTTCCTTTATTCCTATCTACTAAACCAGAAGTAACATAAGTGATAGAATCCTTTGCAATCTTTATTCCTTTATTACCACCAGCTCCTGAAATCATCCCTGAAGGATAATTTGCTTTTGGAGTGTACATAAAGTATTCCTCGATCTCAGGGTTCATTACCTTCTGTTGATCATTAGGATTACCAGATTTCAGACTCATATAATCATTCTTATTTTTCTTCTCCTGTCTCACGAACCTCATTTTCATGGGGTCAATGTATCTAATCTCTTTTATTCCTTCTTCTGGTTTTTTGGTATCAATTGCCTTAAAATAGTACAATCTACCGTCTACATACCAGTTTCTGAGTATTTCATGCGATTTTTTATCAAAATCCATGATGTCTTTTATATTTCTAAACTCTTCTCTGATTACTTTTTTGAGTTTGTCACTTGCGTTTAAGTTAGATAACTCTATCTCAATAGGAGAATCATATAAATCGCTAACAATAGCTTCATTAATAATATCTTCGACAGCTGTATCGCATTCTGGATGCAAAGCCATCTCCCGATATTTTCTTATCATGTCGAATTCACTTTTGTAGACACCTTCCATGTCTACATAAGCACCATAAAATCCACTACTTATATAATTATCAACCCCGTCCTCATTATTTTGAGGAACGGGGGATATTACAGAAGGGGATTTCTTTTCTTTTTCAATTGAGAAACCAAATAGTCTGGAACCAGCCATATTATAAATCCGTTAATCTGTGCTTTAGTTATTTATTTAATATCTTCACCGCCAGCCGCAGGAGAAGTGCCTTTATAAGCCTCCCACCAGTGAACTTGCATTTCTACGGTAAAGTCTTCTACTGTATCTACAGTTTCATAGTTTAGATCTATGGTTGAAATATTTGTTGGCCAAATATCCCACATCTTATAAGATCTTAGGATACTACCATCACGATCTAACTGATGAACTACAGCATCTTTCTGATAAGTATCAGGAGCTTGAAGTCCTGATGCATCTTCCATTTTGTTGATTACATTCATCCATTTTTCAAAAGAAGAACGAATAGAAAAATCTGTATCGTTGATAACTGTAATAGTCCATGTTTCAAATGTTCTATCTCCAGCAATCTTTAAAATACGACCTCTAAAAGGTACTTCGATTGGTGCGACTGTTGAAGCAGGAAGTGCTGCTGCTTTCACCAAAAATCTAGATTTTTGTAATACATCATTATCTATAGCAACTGCATTTGGAAATGCTAGCTCAACCTCAAAGAGATTCGGCCTAGCACCACCACCAGCTAGTCTGCTTTTGAAATCACTAATCTTCCTTAACGGAATGTTGTTTTGTTGTATGCGGCTTGGCATTTTTTAAACCTCTATTAAACGTTACCGATAACTTCTTCAAAGGCAACACCAGTTCTTGTAGCAACAAAGGTTAGACCGATGAAGTTGATAGAACGTGCTGGCTTAATGTATATATCTGCTATAAATTCATTGGCATCAATGACAGCAGCTGTGTTATTCGTTTCATCACAAATAACAACATAATCTTGAATACCTCTCTTCGCCTGAACATCACGTAGGAAAGGTTCAACAATATTTACAAAATTACTTCTTGTAATCTCATCGTTGAATTCAAAGAGTTGATCTTTTGCTGCAGCAGAAATAGCATCTTCAAGGAAGATGAATAATCTACGAACGTTGATTCTATCAAACGCCGATGCTTTAGCAAATCCAGTTTTATCACCGAACAGGATAATACCTGAACCAGGTGAGAAGATAACTGGGTTAACTCTAGCAGTATAAAGGCGATCTCTCTGATCTTTGCTAGGACTGTATGCAAGTTTAACTGCATTAAGAATTGTACCTCTTGATGTTCCAGCTGGTGAGAACCATGGGAAGTTATTGATATCATTTCTGGCACATGTACCAGCAATATCTCCATTTAATGGAATATATCTGAATGTATTTGCGAATCTATCAAACATAAACTTGTATCCACTATCGAATACGGCATATGATGATGAAGTTATAGGATTAAAGAAATCAATTACATTACCTGTGATTGTCTCATCATCCAATACAGTAGGTGTATCTTGAGCTGGATTATCACTAATCATTGCTGCTCTATAAGGAGAAATAAATGCGATAGCATCTTGTCTCTTTTCAGCAACTGCGATTAACTTAGTAGCTAATGCTCTTGAGTGATACTCACCACCTTTAGCAGATCCCATCAATAGGAAATCAACATCAACTTGAGTCTCATTTTCAAATAAAGTGTAACCAGCAACTAAATCATCTAGTCCAGAGTTTAATGCTCCAGTAACAGTGATTGTAGAAATACCTGCATAGTTAACACCTTTTGATAATATGTTGTTTGAGTTACCAATAGAATCAAAGATAACACCATTTCCATCATTTGCATCAGCATCTTGGTTCCAACCACCATCAGAAAACTGGGTGTAGTTGGTTCCATCAAATCCAGTAGTTACAACTCCAACTGGTTGGTTAGTAGCAAATAAGTATTCTGAATTTGTTTCAATATACTTTCTCCAGTATGATGGAGAACCAGCAGAGAATGTTGCATCTTTTGCTTTTGAAAGGTTTTGATGCTTTTCAAGAATGGTTCCTGCGTTTCCAGTAATAAGACCTTTACCATCTATTACAACTACATGAACTTCATCAAATCTTCCACCTCTGTCGCCAACATACTCTGAAGTACCTGGTCTATCAGTAATAGTATTCCACTTGACAGTTGTAGTTGTGCTATCTCCACCAATAGTATTAGTTGTTACTTCAAGTTCTTGCTGATCGAACCAATCTAATGATTTCGAAACAGTTGGAGAAGCAGCAGATGCTCCAGCATTGGTGAAAACATTTAAAGCTCCAGTAGTTCCAAACTTATAAACGTTATTGTAGTCTTGAGTAGTTTCTGTTCCAGCAGCTGATACCTGAGAAACAACTTTAATATCAAGTTCTTTTGTAACTGTATTAATACCAGTGATAATACCTTTGATAGAACCATCAAGTGCTTCAGTTGTTCCTGCTCCAGCTCCAGTTTTAGAAATCACTGTTCCTGCTGGAACTGCTTGAGTAACTCCGTATCCTACAGAAATGTTAGTCAGGGAACTTACGGTTAAAGTCTGGTCTGCTTTACTGTCAAGAATACCAACTCTTAATCCATTAGCCCAACTACCAGGGTTTTTGGCACAAACAGTTACATTTGCTAAAACATTATTATCATATCCAAGTTCTTCATAATCATCAATACTCTTAATCTTTGTGCTAGCTGCAGCACCCACCAGTGCATTCCCTAATGATGTGTCGTCTGCTCTAATTACATTTAATTGACCGCCATACGCCAAGTATGATGATGCTGTCAACCAAGTTTCATATTGTTTATCTGTGTCGTAAGGTTGCCCAAACTGATTTAATAAATCGTTCTCCGTTTGTAATAGGGTTGGAGTTCCAACTGGACCTTGTGCGAAAGGACCAACTATACCACCAATTTTATCAGTAGTAGGATCGATCCGTCCAATAGTCAAATCGACTTCTCTTACTTGTATCCCAGGAGATGCTAAATTTAGCGGCATCTTATTCTCCCTCTTTGATCAATTATTCTAAGATTATTTATTGATTTGAATGTTTACATATA
>VTLG01014902.1_pt1 | contig 22256 bp, 39 predicted proteins | sample 4694571 | NCBI WGS metagenome assembly VTLG01 (sample SAMN12604809, study PRJNA352737) | marine metagenome | biome: ENVO:00000447; feature: ENVO:00000209|ENVO:00000569|ENVO:01000036; material: ENVO:00002151; isolation source: viral sequences binned using virsorter ... | reverse complement strand
ATTATGCTACTGATTTAATTTACTATCAACAAGCTAAGTCATTAAGTATTGGCTCTCCTACATTTATGAAAGAAGTAGATAAAGAGATTGCAAGAGCAGTAGTAGATGACAACGAAAAACTAAACGAGATATTTGATGAAATAGACTCAGCTTCAGAAGTTGGTCAATTTACCCAAGACGAAGTTCAACAAGAAACAGTAGAAGAAGAAGAAGTTTAATGAATGTCAGATATAGTAAAAGACTTAACAGAATACAGAATCAGAGGTATTGAAAAAGCCGAAGTTGAGTTTTACGAATCACTTACAAGAACACTAGATAAAATAGAAGATGAGATAGTAGCATTAGCTGATACTAATTTACCAAGACAGGCTGGTAAGCTTATTGAATTACAAAGTGCAGTAGCAATAAGACCAAAAATAAAAGCAATACTTGATAAAGAATATTTACCATTTGCAGATAGAGTTGTTAGAAAAGGTTTTGGAGAACAAGCTAAAAGAATTGAAAGACAATTCAAAACAATAGGTATTATACCACCTGAATTTCAAGAATTGACTAAGGGAGATTTAGCTTTAGTTAAAAATTTAAAGCAACAATATTACACACAGTTTAAAGACGTATCAAACAATTTTACAAGAATATTATCAGATAAAGTTTATCAAAACACATTAGTTGGAACAGAATTTACAGTATTAGAAAAAGAATTAAGAGAATCTATTAATGGTATTTATGCAAGTTCAAAAGACCCAGCAGTTAATAGATTAGTTAGTTATGTCAAAAGGAACAGAGATAATCCAAGATTAAAAGGTAGAGTAGATTCAGCTATTAAACAATTACAAAGTAAATATGCAAGAACTAGAACAGGCGAAAACATGAAAAGATATGCTGGTCAAATACTTAATGATTCTCTGCGAGACTTTGATGCTACATTGAACTTTAATAAATCAAAAGATGCTGGACTCACATTTGTTAAATATTATGGAGATGTAATACCTACAACAAGAGACTTATGTAGAAGAATGGTAGGTGGTCAGCTTAACAAAAGAAAGAATGGTTTATTTACAATAGCAGAGATACAAGACATTTGGGCTAGTAGAAGTTGGTCAGGTAAAAAGGGTGGTAATCCAATGGTAGTCAGAGGTGGTTATAATTGCAGACATCAATTTAGTTATGTAAATCCTGATTGGTACGAAGAAGATGGAGAGGAATCATCATTACTTACAGGTAAAGAAAAACCAACTGCTGTACCAAATCCAACAAAATCAATATTTGGAGAAACAAGCAAAGACGAAAAAGTATTATTAGAAAAAGCTTTTGGTACTGAGCCATCTTCTTTTTCAAAAGCTATTGCATTTATACCAGCACTTAAAACATTAAAGAAATCAGGTAGAGGTTTTTATAGAAAAAGTGATGATACATTAAACATTGGGTCTAATAGAATTGGAGAAGCTGAAGAAATGAAAGTATTTATTCACGAATACACACACAGAATAGATAGGATAATAGGAACAAAATTTTTAAATGATAAAGCTTTAAAAGGTAAATTTAGTAAAGGTGTAAGTGATGATATTCTTAAAGAAAGAACAATTACTAAAGTTGAAACATTTGGCACAAGAGAAATAAAAAGAACTATTGCTCCAAATCCTTTTGTAAGTATATCACATTTAAAAGTACAATCTTTAATTGATGATAATACAATATTAGCTAAAGGACTTAAAAAAAGAAGAACTGCATTTACAAAAGAATTAGATGAAGCACTTGCTGGTAATAAAAATGTTTTAGATAGTTTAGCTTCAGATGATTATTTTATAAAATTAAACAAACAAATAAAAACAATATTAACTGATGATGAAATCAGAGCATATTTAAAATCAAATGCTAGGTCATTTGGAAAAGCACAAATTTATCAATTTAAACTTAAACTTAAACACAAAGTATTATATTCAAAATTTCAAGGTGGATATGACAGACAATTTTCAGGAGATTTTAATGATTATATAGGTGCTATTACAAAAGAAACACTTGGTGGTGGTCATGGTAAAACATATTATAATAAATATAGAACAATTCTAAGAGATGGAACAAAACAATTTACTGAGGGTCAAACATTAGAAGCATGGGCTAATCACTCAGCTATGACACTAAACCCAAATGTTATAGACAATATAGAAATTAAAAAAGTAGAAAGAAAACTAATGAATTATTTTACACCAAATACAACTAAAGGATTTGATGATGTTGTTAATAACTTTAACGATTTATAGGAGATATTATGATTGATAGATTAATTGATTTATATAACGAATATGTTGCAAAGTATGATGATTTTCCAATAGTCACATATAATCTTACAGAAGAACAACAAGAAGCATTGATAGATGTAGTTGAATTAGCTTTGACAGAAAATAGACAAATAACAAAAGCAGAGATAGACAAATTTCAACCTGACGATGATGGGATTGATTTTTAACGATTATACTGATAAATCAAGAGTATTAACAAATAGGAGAAACAATGTCAGACGACACACAGGTTAATCAACCGAAAAATGATGTTCAGGAAGCTGAAGTTAAACAAACTCAAACTGACGAGAAACCAACACCAACATTTAATCAAGAAGATGTAGATAGAATTGTCAAGCAAAGACTAGAAGCTGAGAAGTCTAAACATCAAAGAATGTTAGACGAAGCTAAGAAACAAGAGCAAGAATTAGCAAGAGAAAAAGAAATACAGGAAGCAAAGACTAAAGCTGATCTTGAAAATCTTATGAAGCAAAGAATAGCTGATAAAGACAAAGAGTTAGCTGATTGGAAAGCTAAAGTAAAAACAATTAATGTAGATAATTCTTTATTAGCAATCGCTTCTAAAAATAATGCTATTGCTCCTGACCAAGTAGTATCTTTGTTAAAGAGTGAAGTTAATTATAATGATGATGGTCGAGTAGAAATACTTGATAACAATAAGAATATTCGTTATAACCCAAAAGGGGAATTATTAACATTAGAAGAAAGAGTTAATGAATTTTTAGATGCTAACCCACACTTCCGAAAAGGGTCATTGTCAGGTTCAGGTAGCCTGAATAGTGTTGAGGGAAAAGCTGTCAAACCTTTCAAAATCAGCGATTTAGATATGAGCAAAGCAGAAGATCGCCAAAAGTATGCTGAGTATCGCAAACAAAGAGACTCTGCTCCTGTTCAGATTAATTTAACAAATAACAAATAAAGGTAAATAACAATGGCAAACGAAAGCACAAGTTCTACACTCTCGGAACTATATACTGAGATCGTAGCAGAAGCATTGTTCGTAGCAAGTGAAAGATCAATTATGAGACCACTTGTAAGAAACTATGCTGTCACAGGTGGTGGAAAGTCAGTTGAAGTTCCAATTTACTCGGCAGTTTCTGCGTCAGCAGTATCGGAAGCATCTGATTTATCTAACACAGCAATAGACCCAACATCAAAAACAATTACTTGTTCAGAGCATGGGATAATGACAACTCTTACAGATTTAGCAAGAAATTCAGCACCAAGAAATGTTGCTGGAGATATTGGTAGATTATTTGGAGAAGCTATTGCAAAAAAAATTGACAAAGACTTGACAGCTTTATTCGGTGGTTTTTCAACAACTGTCGGTTCAGCTTCAACAACTATGTCAGCAAGTTTAATCTTCCAAGCAGTTGCTAAATTAAGAGCAAATGCAGTACCAGGAGATAACTTAAATGCTGTAATCCATCCACAAGTAGCATTTGACTTGAAATCAGGTCTTACAAATACATTTGCTAACCCAAATCCAGGTGTTGGTAATGAAGCATTAAGATCAGGTTTAGTAGGTCAAATAGCTGGTGTGAATATATTTGAAACTTCAAATATGACAGACTCATCAAGTAATGATCCTGGAACAACAGGAGATTACAAAGGTGCAGTATTCCACCCTGACGCATTAGGACTAGCGATGATGCAAGATTTAAAAATCGAAACTCAAAGAGATGCTTCTCTAAGAGCAGACGAGATTGTTGCAACAGCAGTTTATGGTGTAGCAGAGTTAAACGACACTAATGGTTGTGAAGTCGAAGCAGACTCAACAATCCAATAATAAGTCATTTATAAGGGCGAGAAATCGCCCTTATATTAAATAGGAGAATTTATGGACATAAAATTAACAAATGGCAGAAAAATAATAACTAAAGACAAAAAGTATTACGAAGCTAATATAGGATTTTATCAAAGAAATGGTTTTACTCCTGTTGATGAAGTTAAAAAACAAATTAAAAAAGCGACAGTAAAAGACATTTCTGATAATGTAGTTAAACTTAAACCAAAGAGAAAAAAAAATGTTAAGAAAACTAAAAAAAAAAATTAGAAGATTTATTGATTGGATTATGGGTATTAGATAATGGCTAATTACACAGGTGCAAATGTAATAACTGCAAGTGATGTCACTAAGTATCAACCTGATGCTTTTGGTTTTGGTATTGCTTCAACAGATACAGAAGCTACTAATTTCTTTGCACAAACAACAAATGATATTCTAAGACAGCTAAGAGTAGAATGGTGGCAAACTTACAAAACAAATATATTTACAGATATTACAGTATTAAATACTGCCGAAATGGTAGATACAAAAGTAAATTTAGATCAGTTTGAAAGGGCTGGTGTATATTTATTTTTAGGTAGATTTCTTTGTCCAGCATTAACTAAGTTTAGACCTGAAACTGAAAAAGATAGATTTGAAAGAATGGGCGAGTTCTATATGTCAGAATACAATAAAGAATGGAGAACAATTTTAGAAGATGGTGTTGAGTACGATGAAACAGGAGATGGCACTATACAAGTTTCTGAAAGAGAACCTTTACATGGATTTAGAAGATTGACTAGATAATGGCTTTAGATTTAAAGATTAAAACTAACGCACAACAAATATCCAAAAGATACAGCAGATTACAAAGTAAGTTTCCAAGAATAATTGATAAAGGATTATTACAAGCTGGTTTTCATTTGCTTGACATTATAAGAACTAAAACAGCAAAAGGTATTGATTTTAGAAATGTGCCATTTGCACAATATTCTGAGTCTTATAGAAAACAATTACAGAGAGAGGGTAAGCCACTGAAAGTAGATTTGTTTTATTCAGGTAGAATGTTAGGTGCTTTGACTCCATCAGGTAGAACTATTAAAAAAACAGGTAAAGGTAAAATTTCTGTTGGTTTTTCTAATGCACAAATGAGACAAAGAGCATTATTTAATCAAGTATTAAATACACCAAAAAGAGAATTTTTTGGCTTTAATGATAGAACAGAAAAGATTATAAGTAAGCAATTCAACAGATTTATAGAAAAAGAATTACAAAAGTTTAAATTATGAGTGTACGAGAAAATATTGCATCCAATTTACTATCAACTATCTCAGGTATTAGTAGCCCAATAACAATTAAAAAAGCAACTAGACAACCTTTTCAATTAGACGAATTATCAGACAAACAATATCCAGCAGTAATAGTTCAAACATCTGAAGAAACTAGAGAAGATGCTGAGATGGGAAGTGGTGCAAAAACTAGAATAGGTAGTATTGATTTTGTAATATTAGGTTTTGTTAAAGGTGCTGAAGTTAATATTGATACTAAAAGAAATCAATTAATCACAGCTATTGAAACAGAGTTAGAATCTGATATTACAAGAAGTGGCAACGCACTTGATACAGAAGTGACAAGTGTAGAAACAGACGAGGGTACATTGTTTCCTATTGGTGGTATTAGAATGGTTGTTAGATGTACTTATGAGTTCCAAGCTGGAACACCATAAACAAGGAGAATAGATGGCAAATAGAGATAAAATTATTGATAAGATAGAAAAGAAAATAGACAGCATTGAAAAATTACATGACAAAGAATCAATGATGTGTGAAGAAGTTAAAGACTTACTTGCTGATTTGAGAGACCAAGAAGAAGATGAGAAATGGGAAGATGACTCAGAAGAAGATTTTGATGAAGATATGGATGACGAAGATATTGACGATGAAGAAGAAAACTAATATAAACAAATTAATTAAAGGAGAATAAATTATGAGTGTCCACCATGGCAAGGAGGGTGAAGTAGTAGTAGGGGGTTCAGCAGTTGGCGAACTTACATCTTTCACTCTTGAAACAACAGGAGATGTTGTAGAATCTACACAAATGTCAGATGGAGCAAAAAGCTTCATAGCTGGTAGAACATCATTTTCAGGAACTTTAGAAATGCACTTTGACGAAGCAGATAGTGTTCAAACACAATTAACTGCTGGTGCAAGTGTGACTTTTAAATTATTACCTGAGGGAAGTTCAACAGGAGACAGAAAATTTGAGGGTGCTGGTATAATTACAGGTATGTCTGTATCACAGCCTTTAGATGGTATTGTTTCAAGAACTGTGACTTTTCAAGGAACTGATGCTTTGACAATAGGAACTGAATAATAATTTATGTCAGTTATAGATAGAGTTAAATCTCATTTTGAGACTTTACAGACTATAACTATTGAAGTTCCTGAATGGAAAGACGAAGCTGGTAATCCATCAATATTTTATTCTGAGCCTTTAACACTTGAAGAAAAAAACATAATCTTTAAAAAATCAAATAATTTTCAAGATTTAACTGTTCTTGTAGATTTGTTAATTATGAAGCTACAAGTTAAAGATGAAAAAGGTAATCTTAAAAAAGCTTTTAAATTAGAAGATAAATTTGAATTGAGAAGAAATGCTGATTCAAATGTTATTGCAACAATATCAAATAAAATACTTTTAGACACTTCATTTGAGGATGCCGAAAAAAAGTAAATAGCGACCCTGAAATAAGGTCGCTTCTAGCAGTAGCAGACAGACTTCACATAACAGTACAAGAGGTTTTAGATATGCCTGTAAGCCATTATAATCTTTGGTTAGCTTACTTGAAAAAAGAACAAGATGAGTATAAAACTCAACAAAGGCTATCTAAAATAAGGAACTAAAATAATGGCAAATCAAAGATTACTCATTGACATAATTGCAAATGATAAAACTAAACAAGCCTTAGGTGGTTTGCAAAAAGGTCTTGCTAGAGTAAAACAATCAGTATTTAATTTAAGAAACGCATTTATAGGTCTTGGTGCTGGAGTAGTTATTAAGGGTTTTGTAGATGCTGGAATACAAATAGAAAATCTTGAAGTACAATTAAACGCATTATTTGGCTCTGCTAGAGAGGGAAAAAAGGCATTAAAAGAAGTCACAGACTTTGCATCAGGTACACCATTTGAACTTAAAAATATTCAACAAGGTATTACAGCTTTAGCAACTATTAGAAAACAAGCAGAAGAAAATGGTGTTTCATTTCAAGAACTTTTAAAAATTACAGGTAATACAGCAACAGTTTTAGGTGGAGACTTTGCATTAGCATCTTTACAAATTCAAAGGTCATTTAGTGCTGGTATATCTAGTGCTGAACTCTTTAGAGAAAGAGGTGTTAAAGCTATGGCTGGATTCAAAGAGGGAGTTAGCATCAATGCAAATGAATCAATCAAAGGATTAGCAAAAGCATTTGGTACAGGTGGAGAGTTTGGAAATCTAATTGATGATCTAAGTAAAACTTTATTTGGTACAATATCAAACTTAAAAGATGCTTTCTTTATTTTCCAAGTAGAAGTTTCTAAAGGTTTCTTTGAAGCATTAAAAAGTAATTTAGGAGATTTAAAAAAGACAGTAGAAGAAAATAGAAAAGAAATCGCAGAGTTTGGACAGATGATAGGAACAGGTTTAAGTTCAGTAATCAATGCCACAGCAAATACTCTTAAATTCTTTAAAGACAACATAGCAATAATAACAGAAGCATTTAGAATATTTATTGCATTAAAAGTAGTAGCATTTTTTCATAGTTTAGCAGTTGCGATTGGAGTTGCAAACGCATCAATGATTGGTTTTAACGCAACAGTTAGAAAAAATTTATTGATTGGTGGTGCTGTAATAGTTTTATCAAATTTAGATAGGATAGTTAGCAAACTAAAAGAAGTTGCAAGAATGATGGGTATTATAGACCCAAAAGCTTTAGAAATACCTGATAGAAATAGAGGTGTTTTAGAATTTACTGTTAAAGCTGGTAAGATAGAAACTTTATCAGAAGCAATTAAAAGAAATTTCTTTGATGTATTCACATCATTTAAAGATGCAAACAAAACAGCATTAGGAGAAATGCAAGGTAAATTAACATCTATTGGAACAACAATAGGTCAAGGATTAAATAAAGGTATTAAATCTTTTTCAGATGCTTTAGCACAATCAGTTGTCTTAGGAAAAAACTTACAAGAAACATTACAAAATTTAGCACAGACAATTATGGTTAAATTATTATCATTTGCTATTGAATTAATTTTAAGAAAACAAGTTGAGTTATTTATTGAAAAACAAATAACAGCAGAGAAAGTTAAACAAGCTACAATAGGAACTGCAAATGCTTTATCAGGATTAGGTTCACTCAAAGGATTATTTGGTATGGCAAATGGTGGAGCAGTAAGAAAAGGACAGCCTGTTGTTGTTGGAGAACGAGGTGCTGAAATGTTTATACCAAATCAAACAGGTCAAATAACACAATCAGCTAGAGGTACAGGTGGTGGTGGAGTAAATGTGAACTTTACAATTAACACAATAGATTCAAGAGGGTTTAGTGATGCTTTACAAGAGAACAGAGGTACGATAACAGGAATAATAAATAATGCTTTAGCAGAAAAAGGAAGAAGTGAGTTAGTATAATGAGTGGTGCATTTCCAATATCAACATCAAAATTTGAAACACTTGGTATCAAGTCAATTCAAAATACACTTATATCAAAATCTATATCAGGTAAAAAACTTGCAAGACAAGTAGATAATCAAAGATTTGGTTTTACAGCTAGAATTATTACAGCAAAAAGGTCAGATGTTTATGGAGAACTTATGGCTTTTATAATTAAACAAAGGTCAGGAAAAGAAAACTTTACAATAATCCCACCTGAAATAGAAGATGCTAGAGGTAATGTTAGTGGTACTGTTCTTGTCAATGGTGTTCATGCAGTAGGAGATACAACAATAGATATTGATGGCATGACAGGAACTTTGAAAGCTGGAGACTTTGTTAAATTTGCATCACATAATAAAGTTTATATGGTAGTTGCAGATGCAACAGCAGATGGGTCAAACGAAGCTACAATTACAATAGAGCCACCTCTTATAACAGCATTAACAAATGACTCTGCTGTCACTTATGACAATGTACCTTTTACTGTGCATTTAATAAATGATATTCAAGAATTTGGTACAGTAGGTGCTGATAAAGATGGTAATGTTTTATATCAATTTGAGTTAGATGTTGAAGAAACTCTTTAATGAAAAAATACAAAATAACACACTTAATTAGTGCTGACTTTGAAGCTACTGCTATTGTTAATGAAGATGAGATTGATGAAAAAACAAACGATTTAAAAGCTTACAAAAAACCTGATAGCAAATTTAATTTTACCATGTTAAAAGGTACAGAAGCTATAACTAGAACATATTACGAGGAACATGGCACGAACATTAACGACAGCAGTAAAAAACGAGTTATTAACAGGTCAGATTAGACCCATACATCTTATTGAGATAGGATTTTCAACACCTGTATATTTAACTGATAATAGCTTTGATTTAACTTCTTCAATATCAGGTTCAAGCAGAACATACACAGCTTCTCCATTTTTAGTAGGTGGCTCATCATTTGAAGAACAAACAGATATTACAAAAACTACATTAAGCTTATCTTTATCAGGTGCAGATCAAACATTTATATCAACAGTTTTAAATGAGAATGTTGTTAATGATACTGTTGAAATATACAGAGGATTATTAGATTCAAACAATTCAATTATAGCTGACCCAATATTATTATACTCAGGAAACATAGATACATTTGAAATAGCTGAAACAGAAACTCAATCAAATGTTAAATTAATTATTGTTTCTCATTGGGCTGACTTTGATAAGAAGTCAGGTAGAAAAACAAACAATGCTTCTCAGCAAAGATTTTTTAGTACAGATGTTGGAATGGATTATTCAAGTGAAACAGTTTTAGATATTAAATGGGGTAGAGAATGACAACTTTTGATGAGATCATTAACCTGTATTACAAGTTTGATAAATATAAAAAAAATACATATCCTGAGTTATACTATCATATTTTACCATCAATAAATCTTAATCAGTACAAAGTATTTAAGGATGAACAAGGAATATTTGGTTTTGTTAATTGGGCTTATTTAAGTAAAGAAATAGAAAAAGATTACATAAGAACTTCTAAAATTTATAAAAATGAATGGAAAAGTGGAGATTATTTATGGTTATATGATATTGTTATAATTAGAAAGAGTAAAGAGGTCATGTCATGGGTGTATAACTATTTTAAAAAATTATTAAAAACAAATGAGTCTATATCTTGGTTGCGTTTAGATAAAAACGACAAAGTATATAGAGTAGCAAAAAAATATAAAAGGGAGTTTCATAACTAATGGGTGGAGCAGTAGAAAAAGCAAAAGAAATAGTACAACCAGCTTTAAGTGTATTTAACATTTTTAGTGGTGGTTTTAATCCATTTGTGGCTTTAGGTGTAATGGCTATTGGTTGGTTATTTACAAGGTCAATGAAACCTGATGTGCCTGACTTTGGTACAAACGATTTTGAAGAAACTGAACGAGGTATATTACTTAACAAACAATCTAACAATGCTTGTGTTCCTGTTGTATATGGAGAAAGATTAGTTGGTGGAACAAGAGTATTTATAGAAACTTCAGGAACAGATAATACATATTTATATGTTGCTTTGGTGCTTTCAGAGGGAGAGGTAAATTCAATAGAACAAATAAGAGTAGATGACAAAGTAGTCACATTTGATGGTGCATTAACTCATGGCACAGTAAGAGAAGTAGCAAGTAGTGATAGTAATTTTTATAAAGACTCTACAAGTCATATTCAAATACAAGCCTTTATGGGAACAGATGACCAAGTAGCATCTAGTGTTTTAACACCTCTATCATCTTGGGGAAGCAATCATAGATTAAGAGGTATTTGTTATTTAGCTTTAAGGTTTAAATGGAATCAAGATGTATTTGGTGGAATACCAACAGTACAAGCTAAAGTAAAAGGTAAAAAGATTGTCACATTAGCATCTAACTTGTCAGAGCAAACAGCATCCTTTTCTACAAATCCAGCTTTTTGTTTATTAGATTATTTAAGAAATGAAAGATATGGAAAAGGTATTGCTACATCAAGTTTAGATTTACAAAGTTTTTATGATGCTTCACAAGTTTGCGTCACACAGGTCACACCATTTTCAGGTGGTAGTGATATAAATTTATTTGATTGTAATGCTGTTGTAGATACATCTAAAAAAGTTATAGACAATGTAAGAGATATAATAAAAGGCATGAGAGGTTATCTTCCTTATGTTCAAGGTAAATATAAATTAGTTATTGAAACAACAGGTACAGCTTCAGTATCTTTAACAGAAGATGATATTATAGGTGGCTATGCCTTAGCTTCTCCTACTAAAAATAGTAAATTTAACAGAGTAATTGTTTCATTTATAAATCCTGACAGAAATTTCCAAGTAGATGAAATTCAATTTCCACCGATTGATGATTCAGGATTAGCAAGTGCAGACCAACACGCAACAATGAAAACAGCAGATGGTGGATTTTTATTAGAACATAGGGCAGATTTTCGTACTATCACTTCTCCATACCAAGCTGAGGAGATGGCTGAGATTATTTTAAGAAGAAGCAGAGAATCTTTAGGTCTTAGTATTAACTGTGGATTCAAAGCTTACGAATTACATATAGGAGATATTGTAAATGTCACTTTAAGTAGTTTAGGTTTTTCAAGTAAAGCATTTAGAGTTTTATCTATGACATTTAGAGAAGATTACACTATTGATCTTAACTTAGTAGAATATCAAGCATCACATTATACATTTGCAACTAAAGGACAGGTATCAAGTACACCATCAACTACTTTACCAAATCCATTTTCTATACAAGCACCAGCATCACTTACACTTACTGATGAACTTATAGAGTATGCTGATGGAGTAGTTTTAACAAGATTAAATATATTAGTTGGTGCAAGTACAGACCAATTTGTTCAATATTATCAAGTAGAAGCTAAGAAATCTACTGAGTCAGATTTTAAAATAATATCTAGTGGTACTCAGCTAAACCATGAATTTATAAATGTTGTTGATGATATTACTTACGATGTAAGAGTAAAAGCTATTAATAGTTTTGGAGTTTCCTCTAGTTATACATCAGCTTCAAGAAAAATAATTGGTGCAACAGATATACCAAGTGATGTAGATGATTTGTCAGTATCTATGGTTGGCTCAAATCAAATGGAGTTATCTTGGACACCTGTTGATGACTTAGATATATCTTGGTATGAAGTAAGATTTCAAGATGTCACGAGTGGTGCTACTTGGAATGAAAGTACACCGATTGCAAAAGTAGTAAGAAGAAAATCAAACAGTTTAGTGGTTAATGCACAGGTTGGTAGTTATTGTATAAAAGCAGTAGATAAATTAGGAAACTCTAGTGCAGAAGCTTCTATTGTATCAACAAACATTTCAGGATTACAAAATTTCCAAAATGTTTTAACTTTGAGTGAATAATGGCAGATTTTAATGGAACAAGAGACAGTAGTGTAGCAATATCAGAAGATAATGCTGGTAGAAAAGTATTGATTTTAGATACTATTACACAAGTAGATAGTCTTGTTGGTAATGTTGATTCAGCAGAGGGTTTTTTTGATTTAGGTGGCACAGACTCTACATCAAATCCTACAAATTTTGGTGGTAATATACAATCATCAGGTTTTTATACATTTAGCAATACTCTTTCATTAGACCAAATATATGACACTAATTTAGGTGCTGTTATTGGTATGAGTTCAGAAGATGAATACGATTTATTTGATTCAGGTAGAGGTGCATCACAATTTGAAGATGCTAAAGCACCTTTTGATGGTTCTCCTGAAATACAATGTGGAGCAGAAGTACAGGTTGGATTTGACAATACAAGTTTAGGCAATATTTCAAGCTTTCAAAAAATTGCACAGCAAAGCACTATTAAAGGTAAATTTTTTAAATTTAGATGTAAGATTACAAGTGATGATAATAAGGTCAGAGCAAAAGTTCATACTTTGCAAACTAAAGTAAATATGGAAAGAAGAACTGAAGCTGGGCAAGATGTAGTTTCAGATGCTTCAGGAACAACAATAACTTTTACAAATTCTTTTTACGCAACTCCGAGTATCGGTATTTCAGCACAAGGATTACAAACAGGAGACTATTATCAGATTACAAGTAAATCAAAAACTGCCTTTACAATAAGGTTTTATAATAGTAGTAATACAGGAATATCACGAACATTTGATTATCAAGTTGTCGGTTATGGCTTGAAATCAACATAGAAATAAAATAAAAGGATTATATGAGTCAAGTATCAGATGTAGTTTTAGCCAATCAAGGCTTTGCAAGTTTTAGAACTGAACTTAATAATATATTAGGTGCTTTAAATACTTCTCATGTTGGAAGTTCAGCACCAAGTTCAGTTGCACAAGGCACTATTTGGGTTGATTCAGGTACATCAGGAGTTTTAAAAGTAAAGATAAATGATGGCTCAGATAATGTAGAGTTATTTCAAATTAATATTTCATCAAACGCAATCACTAGCACAATGTCGGTCACAGGTACTATATCTGAAACAGACCCAAATGCTTTGCCACTAGCGATAGCTTTAGGATAAGGAGAAACAGATGGCAAATACTTTTAAGGTTAAAACAAATGGTGCGATGCCATCAAGTGCTGGAACTCCACTTACTCTTTACACAGTTCCATCATCTACAACAACAGTAGTTATTGGATTAACACTTTGTAATATTCACACTACAACTGTGACAGCAGATGTTCAATTAGTATCAGACACATCAGATACAGAAACAAACGAAACAGTTTTATTAATTAAAGATGTCAGTATTCCTGCTGGGTCATCTTTAGAACTTTTAACAGGTGGTAAAGTTGTTCTTCAGACAACTGATATATTAAAAATAGATTGTTCAGTATCAGCTAAAATAGACGCAACATTATCAATCCTAGAAATAACATAGGAGTAAGCGATGGCTTATATTGGACAGAAACCAGCAGACAAACCTTTAGGTGCATCTGATATAACAGATGGAATCATATCTAATTCAAAACTAGCACAAGATATAATTTCAGCAGAAACAGAATTAGCAACAGCACCAGCAGATACAGACGAATTTCTAATAAGTGATGCTGGAACTTTAAAAAGAATAGATGCAAGTTTAGTTGGTGGTGGAGGAATTGCATCTGCTAGTCAATTTAGATTAACAGCAGATAAAAGTTTAAGTGGTGGTACTAATCTAGATATTACAGCAAATATTGAAGAAGTTGATACAAATTATTCTCGTATTGGAACTGCTATGTCAGAATCTTCAGGTATCTTTAGTTTTCCATCTACAGGAATTTGGTTAATTACTTTTGTAGGTAATGGAAGTCAGACTTCTCCTGATGATGGAGATTGTTATATTAAATTTACAACTGACAATTCGTCATACAATGAAAGAGTAGTAAATTTTGTAAATCCAGGAGATACGGCAGATAAATTTACTATTTTTTGTCAAGGTGTGTTTGATGTCACTAACACTACAAATGATAAAGTTAAATTTGGAACAGGATTAACCAATGGTCTTGGTGGAACATTATTTGGAGATACAAATGTTAGTGAAACATATTTTACATTTATAAGATTAGGAGATACATAAAATGGGTAAAAGATATTTTCAAGAGGCATTACAAAGTTTCAATGGTGGTAATTGGTATGGTTGGAAAAAAGAAGATGACAATGGAAATAAAATTCCTAACGACCAAAGAATGACTTATGCAAATATTAAAGTTATAAAAGAAAATTCAGTAATACCAAGCGAAGATGATGTTAATGCAAAAATACAAGAATTAAAAGATGCTGAAACACAAAAAGCAAATGACAAAATATCTGCACAAAATAAATTAAAAGCATTAGGTTTAACTGATGCAGAAATAGAAGCATTATAACATGGCATATATAGGAAAAACACCAATCACAGGAAACTTTGTAAAACTAGATGCAATTAGTGTAGTTAATGGTCAAGCTGGTTATACTATGAATAATGGTGGCTCTGCTTTTACAGATTACGAAAATGTAAATCAGTTTTTAGTTTCACTCAATGGTATTCTTCAAGCACCAACAGATTCATTTACAGTTTCAGGAAGCACACTTACATTTGCATCTAATTTATCAACAGGCGATGTTATAGACTTCGTTATCGTGCTTGGTAATACATTGGACATCGGCACTCCCTCTGATGCTACTGTCACACAAGCTAAAACAAACTTTGTATCAACTTCATCATCTGCTGGATTACAAATTAAAGGAGATGGTACTACTGATGGTACTCTACAATTAAACTGCTCTCAAAATTCTCATGGAATAAAACTTGCTTCACCAGCACACTCTGCTGGTCAATCATATAAGTTAATTTTTCCAGCAGGAAATGTAACTGCTGGTAAATTTTTAAAAGTAGATTCTGTATCAGGCTCAGGAACAACAGGAATTGGAACAATGACTTTTGGAGATGCTGGTGGTGCTAACACTCCATATTTTGAGGCATATCTTAATAGTAATCAATCTATAAGTAGTGCAACATATACTAAAGTTCAATTTAACACAGAAACTTATGATACAGCATCAGATTATGACAACTCCTCTAATTATAGATATACACCAACAACTGCTGGTAAATATTATGTTTATACAAGAGTTCAAGTAGATGCTTTATCTGCAAGTCATTTAAAATCATCAGCAGTAGAAATACGAAAAAATGGTAGTACATATTTTAAAAATTTTAATAGTCAAGCTGATAATCAAGCACAAGAAATGAATCTCTCAGCACATGGTATAGTAACTATGAATGGCTCTAGTGATTATTTAGAAGTATTTGGTTATGTTCAAGATGAATCAGGAAGTCCAAGATTTCAAGCGACATCATCATACCCTTATACTATCTTTGGAGCATTTAAAATTATAGAATAGGATAAATTATGGCAAGTTTAAAAAATAAAATTGAAATATTTTTAGGTACTGAAGTAAATTTTATGAGTGATGTTATTCTTCAAAATGATGGTGATGGAGATTATATTAAAGAATGGAATCTTGATACACCACAACCAACAGAAGCAGAATTAAATTCTGTAGAAGATGAAGCAGATAAGTTAGAAAGAAACAATATTGTAATTACAAAAAGAAAAAGTTTATATGGTTCTTGGGATAAACAATTAGAAGAAATAAATGAACAAGGTCTTGATGCTTGGAAAGAAAGAATAGCACAAATAAAAGCAGATAATCCAAAGGAGTCTTAATATGGCTCTTAACTTTGCTAACAACAACTCCTTATCAGCAATAACATCTTTACCAGCTTCTATAAGTGGTGGTGCATTAACATTATTACAAACTCAAACTGCATCTAGTTCAGCTACAATAGATTTTACTTCAGGGATAGATTCTACTTACAAAGAATATATTTTTAAGTTTTTAAATATTCATCCAGCAACAGATAATGCTGAATTACAATTTCAAGCTGATACAGGAACAAATACTAATTATAATCAAACAATAACCTCAACTCATTTTAGAGCAAGACATGACGAAGCTGATACTACTGCAACTTTGCAATATTTAACCTCAGGCGATCAAGCACAAGGCACATCTTTTCAAAGAATAACTAGTTGTGGTAATGATAACGACCAAAATATTAATGGTACTTTTCATTTATTTGACCCAAGTAACACAACTTTTGTGAAACATTTTTTAATTACGACATCATCAGATGATTATAGATCAGAAGCTAATCAAAGATTTACAGCAGGTTATTTTAACACGACAACAGCCTTGACAAGAGTAAGATTTAAGTTTGCATCTGGCAACATAGAATCAGGAACAATAAAATTATATGGAGTTACCTAATGTCTTTTGGTTTAGTAAAACACAATAACAACTCTATATCAGCAGTAACAAGTGTAGGTTTGACACAAGGTAAAATGACTTTGTTGCAAACACAAACTGCTTCTAGTTCTGCATCAATATCTTTTACATCTAATATAGATTCTACATATCCAATTTATGTTTTTAAATTTATTAATATACATCCAAGTGCAGATGCGTCATTCACTTTTCAAGCAGATACAGGAACAAACACTAATTATAATCAAACAATAACATCTAGTGCTTTTAACGCATATCATTATGAAAATGATGGTGCATATGATTTAACATACAATACAAATAAAGACTTAGCCCAATCTTCAAATTTTCAAAGAATAGGTACGTTAAATAGTGAAAATGATGATTCTTGTAATGGAATTTTACACATTTTTCAACCAAGCGACACGACTTTTGTAAAACATTTTTTGTGTGTAATGAATAGTTCAGCAGTTACTCCAGCAACCTATAATGATTTTGTTGGTGGATATTTTAACACAACGACACCTTTAACAAGATTTCAGTTTAAAATGTCCACAGGTAACATAGACTCTGGTACAATTAAACTTTATGGAATAAAAGGTAGCTAATGAGTATTGTAAAATTAAATAACAGATCAGTAAAAGATGTAACTGCTTTTGGTTCAATATCCTCTCTTGGAAGTCTTACACATATTGCAACACAAACAGCTTCATCATCAGCAAGTATTAGTTTCACATCAGGTATAGATAGCACCTATAAGGAATATATTTTTTATTTTGTAAATATACATGGTCAAACATTAAGAGAGGATTTTACTTTTCAATGTAGTACAGATGGGGGTTCAAATTATAATACAACTATAACTTCAACTTTCTTTCAACTGAATCATTCTGAAGATGATGCAAACGCAAATTTTGGATATTTAACAAGTAATGACCAAGCACAAGGTACAGGATTTCAATTAATAGCTAGAGATTTTTCTGATGATAATGATGGAAGTTTATCAGGTATCTTACATCTTTTTAATCCCAGCAGTACCACATTCGTTAAGCATTTTATGTCAGTATTCAATGCTATGCACGAATCTCCATCAGGATATTATTCAAATAGTGATAGAACTGCTGGATATTTTAATACGACAAGTGCAATAAATGCAGTTCAGTTTAAAGCTACATCAGGAAATATAGATAGTGGACAGATATTGCTATTCGGATTAAATTAACATATAAGGAGAATATTATGCCAAGATATAAATTAGTAAATGGAGAACGAATACAGCTAACTGCTGAAGAAGAAGCACAAAGAGATCAGGAAGAAGCTGAATGGGAAGCTGGTAAGTTTGATAGAGCAATCGCATCTTTAAGACAAGATAGAAATAATAAGTTAGCTGAAACTGATTTTTATGCTTTATCTGATGTAACAATGTCAGATGAAATGAAAGATTATAGACAACAGCTAAGAGATATTACAGAGGGTCTAACAACTGAAGAACAAGTAAAAGCAGTTGAGTTTCCAACAAAACCATAAGAGGTTTTAATGCAACTTTCCAAACATTTTACATTAGAAGAATTTGAAAAATCACAAACTGCTACTAGGAAAGGTATAACTAATAAAGCTGGGTCAGGAGAAATTAAAAATTTAACTGATCTTTGCTATGAAGTATTAGAGCCTGTACGAGCAAAGTTTGACAAGCCAATTATTATTACCTCAGGTTATAGAAGCCCTGAACTATGCGAAGCAATAGGTAGTAAAGCAACATCACAACACGCAAAAGGACAAGCAGTAGATTTTGAAATAGCTGGTGTATCTAATTTGCAAGTAGCTTTGTGGCTGACTAATAACGTATCTTTTGACCAATGTATCTTAGAATTTTGGAAAAATGGAGAGCCTAATAGTGGTTGGGTACATTGTTCTTATGTAGATGGCTCTAATAGAAAACAAGTATTAACATTTGATGGCAAGTCATATACAAATGGATTACCTGATGCTAAATGGTCAGGTGGTAAATTACAAAACTAGGAGAAATAATGCTAACTAAAAAACAAAAAAAACTACCAATGGCTTTACAAAAAGCTATTATGAAGAAACAAAAAAAAACTAAAAAAGCTAAAAGGAGAAAATAATATGCCTTATCATTATGGACATGGAAAAGACAAAAAAAGAAAGAATAAGCCTAAGAAAAGTAAAATGGGCAAAAGAAAAAAAAGAAGATAATGGTCAAAGTTGCTTCCATAACAGGAATTATTAAAGGTCTCAAACCAAGACAACAAAAGACTATGAAAGCACACGCAAGACATCATAGTTTAAAACACATGAGAAGCATGGCTAGGTCATTAAAAAATGGAAGCACTTTTGCTTCTGCACATAATAAAGCTATGAGGAGTGTAGGCAAATGAGTGGATTTACAACAACATCTACATTGGCTGAGATGATAAACAAAAGACCAATGAGGAAAAGAAGAAGAAATGTCAAAAAAAAGAAAAAGAAGAAAAGTACCAAAAGATAAAGCAACTGACTTACCTAAAAAATATCTATCAGGATTAAAAGGTGGTAAAAGGTCAGCTAGAGCAAGTCTAATAAAATCTATGTCTGCTTTATATAAATCAGGTGCTAGAATACCAGCTTCAATGTTTAAAGCGAGGAGAAAGTAATGGCTGTAAGAAGACGACCACTATCAGCAAGAGTTATTTCAACACTTAGAGCAAAAGCTAAGAATAGAAAGAATATTACACTAGGTATGCTTAAAAAAGTATATCGTAGAGGACAAGGTGCTTTCTTATCATCAGGTTCAAGACCACGAACATCAATGGCTTCTTGGTCAATGGGTAGGGTAAATAGTTTTTTGCGAGGAAGTAGAAAACATGATACTGATTTAAGAAGAAAGCGAAAAAAAAGATAATGAAAACTAATAAAGAAAAATTTGTAGAGATAGATGGAAGAATTAAATTAGTTAATCAAAAAATTGATTTGATAATTAAAAACCATCTTCATCACATGAAAAAAGACATTGATAGAATTTTATATTCTCTTGGTGCAATCGGTTTATTGGTTTTAGGTCAATTACTTTACTTACTCACGAAATAGTTGTATAGATTGACTTGTATGATTTACAAGTCTGTTTTAATTATCAGCGATACACATATCCCTTATCATGTTCCTGAACTTATGGAATTTCTAAAATTACTTAAAAAAAAATACAAGCCTGACAGAGTTATACATATTGGAGATGAAGTAGATAAACACGCAATGTCATTTCACGATAGCGACCCTGATTTACCTAGTGCTGGAGATGAATTAAAATTATCAATACCTGTAATCCAAGAACTAGAAAAAATGTTTCCTAAGATGGATTTATTGGACTCTAATCATGGTAGCTTAATTTATAGACGAGCATTGAAGCATGGAATACCAAAAGCTTATTTAAGAGATTACAACGAATTTTTACAAGTAGGTAAGGGCTGGAAATGGCATGATGATTTAACAATAGATACACCTTTAGGTAAAGTTTATTTCTGTCATGGTAAAACAGCAGATGTTTTAAAATTAGCACAATCTATGGGACTCTCAACAGTGCAAGGACACTATCATAGTTCGATGGGAGTCAGATATTATGGAAACAGTTTAGGTCTTTATTTTGGGCTTCAGGTAGGTTGTATGATAGACTCTAAAAGTTTGGCATTTAGATATAACAAAGTACAGAAAGCTAGACCAATTATAGGGTGTTCGGTCATATATAATGGATTACCCATAATTGAACCTTTTTTAAAAGATAAGACAGGAAAATGGGTCGGAAAGCTACTTTAAAGCCACAGAGAAGCACAGAGAGGGCTACTAAAAGACAAATAGGTGGTAAGCACTACAAGGACTTTAAAATACAGCCTATTGAGTTTATTACTAAAAATAAGCTGAGTTTTATACAAGGAAACATAATTAAGTATGTGTGTCGTTTTGATAAAAAAAATGGTAATGAAGATATAGACAAAGCAATTCACTATTGCGAACTATTAAAGGAGATAAAATAATGTGGTTGAATTTATTAAGCTTAGGTGTAAAGACAGGAGCAAAGATATATCAAAATAAACAAAGAACAAAACAGTTAATGTCGGATGCTCAAATGCACCATGCAGAGCAAATGGCGAAAGGCGAAATTGAATATAAAGCGAAAGTTATTGAGAGTAATGATAATGGTTGGAAAGATGAATTTGTCTTGGTTCTTGTATCTTTGCCTATTCTTTTATTGGGTTGGTCTGTTTTCTCTGACGACCCTACGATTCGTGATAGAATAGATTTATTCTTTGAATACTTTAAAAATCTTCCTTATTGGTATCAAGCTATATTCATTGGAGTTGTATCTGCAATTTATGGTCTTAAAGGTGCAGACATAATGAGAAAGAAATAGTATAGATATGAATGGACATAGATGCAGTAATTATAGAAGTAGAATTTCATTTACATAGTATGTATGAGCCTTATGGACATTTTGTTTGTTTAAGATTTATTGATACATACCCACAAAAAACAAAACTTACATCTTTGTTGAAAGACTTTAGACAATATCCTGATGTAAAACTTGTAGATTACGAATTTAAAATAGAAAAAATTACTGAAGCTACTGATATTACAGGATTAGAAATTACAAAACATTAGCGACCCACCAAGTCTCCCTGATGGGTCTATCTTTATGTAATTTAATTAAACCTAAGGGAGCAATATCAACATAAAGAATTTTGTTAGCCATCTTGTTTTCCAGCAAGTGTTAAATCTCTTTTTACTTCTGTTTGTCTAACAGACAAGTATCTATCAAGATTGTTATACATAAGCTTTGCTTTTATTAATTGACCCTCTGCATGAGCATAGCTTTTAATTATTGTTTCATACTCAGGGTCAGTTCTAGCTTTGTGTTCAGCTTCTCCAACTGTTTTAGTATCAAGTTTGTATTTTAAAAATAATTTGCTGAATACTGCTTTCTTACCCTCATCAAGTAAAATAACTTTCTCAGCCCATTCTGACCAATCATTAGAAGCTTCTGTCATTTTCTTATAAGCTTCTCTACTATTCAAGTTCATGGTTTCCATTTAGACTCCTGTGATAAAATATATCTAAACGATGCTGTTGTTGGGTCAAATTCTATTTTAGAACAGCCAACTAATAATATAAAAACAATTATAGATATTACAGCTATAAC
>VTLG01013170.1_pt1 | contig 22258 bp, 31 predicted proteins | sample 4694571 | NCBI WGS metagenome assembly VTLG01 (sample SAMN12604809, study PRJNA352737) | marine metagenome | biome: ENVO:00000447; feature: ENVO:00000209|ENVO:00000569|ENVO:01000036; material: ENVO:00002151; isolation source: viral sequences binned using virsorter ... | reverse complement strand
CGTATGCCATGATCCATGCATTCTAACAAGATCAGTTAAGAAAAAATTAATACTTGAAGGCAAATTACCGTGAGATTGGCAAAGAAAACGGAACATTCAGAACAGGTTGCTCTCTTTGAGTGGGCGAGAGCGAATGAAGCGAGGCATCTTCAATTGGGCTTATTGTTTGCGATTCCCAATGGTGGGAAGCGTCATGTAGTGACCGGGAAAAAACTAAAGGCCGAAGGCGTAAAGTCTGGGGTTCCTGACATTTTTTTAGGTGTTCCTAAAAATGGGAAGCATGGTTTGTTTATTGAACTCAAGGTTAAACCAAATAAACCATCCAAAAATCAGTTGTGGTGGATTCACAGTTTACGAGCAGAGGGGTATGCGGTGGAGGTTTGCTATGGATTCCTTGAGGCCAAAACTGCAATCATAAATTATCTAGGGATTGAGACTCAATGACCACCCCTCACCCAATGAATAACATGGTAACATCCCAAGGAATCAGCAATGGGGGTGAAACTATGAAGATGCGGCTAAGAAAAGGCAGATGGTATTCGCTTTTTCGACATCCGAATAATTGGAAAAAGTTGGTTGAGGTTTCTCTGGATGCTTACGAGCATGAAACTCGGAAGGCAATAATTAATCTAGGGAAAGTGTTGCAGGACTTGGAGCGTGGGATTGACCCGGTAAGTTCCCGGTTGCGGGTGGAAAAGATTAAAATTGAAGGGCCGATTTCAGACAGGATAAAGGGGTCGTTAAAGCATCATATTTATCCGTTTTTTGGTGAGTACAAACCGAGGGAAATTACAAAAGAAGTTATTGAAAAATACATGGTTCATCGGTGGGGAAGGGATGGGAATGGGGGGCTACAAGGCCCAAAGTCTACACTGGACAAGGAATTGGGTGCGTTGAAGCTACTTATAAAACAAGTGGATTCTAGCTATAAGCTCCCAGCCCTGAACTACACAAAGATTGAAAAAGAGATTTTGGAGCCGTTGACTTATTTACAGATTGAGATGGTCGGCAATCTTCTGAGTGAAAAGTATAAGGCGGTGTATTGGATCATGGCTTATACCGGGATGGATGTATCGGATGCGGTTTACTTAAAGCCTGAGCATTTTAAGGATGGTTGGATTGATAAGCCAAGAGGGAAAACAAAGCAGAGAATTGTGGTTCCAGTTTTAGATGCGCTTCAATCAATTTTGCAGACCGTTCCTTGGCCTTTGGATAAAACCGTGAGCATATTCCCCAACATCAACCCGAAGGCTGTTACGACTGCGGTGTTGACAGCTTTTAAAAAGGCTGGTCTTAATGGATATGGGGCTAAATATTTGAGGCGTTATATCGGCTCTGCTTTGCTTGATGTGGGCTACTCAATGGATTGGATAGGTAAAGCCTTAGCCCATGCAGACGGCTCAAGAATTACTCAAAGATATACGAAAGTTTATAAACAAACGCTTGCAGAAGCGTTCCAGAAAGTGGAGGAACGTAGGATAAACGTAGGAACGGGAAAATCAAAAAGTGAATAAGTCTTTTAATTGTAGCGTTTTAGGTGGTGGAAAGCTGGCCTCTCACGCCAGAAAGAGGGGTTCGATTCCCCTTGGGGCTACCAATTTACTCTCGCCTAAAAAACAACCTTTCAAAGACTTATCCCCTTCTCAAGATTTATCCTTTTTGATAATACCCTTGAATTAACGTAGGAGAAACGTAGGAACTTTGCGTTTTGCTAATGCACCAGTTTCCCGGTAGCCACAAGGCACATCTCAACGACAAGTCCTAATTGCCAGTAATGGGTGGTGGTCTGCCCTAGTGGGTGGGCCAGCCGGGGATTTATTAAAGGACGGTATGGGAAAAAAGATCAAGGAAAATGACCAGTGGAAGGGTGGAAGTACAGGCATCAGACCACCCTATTACTCCAAATATCCGATAGACCCTTGGACATTTATTCTGAAAAATCAGTTAGGCATGGATCAGGGATCAGTGATTAAGTACGTTGTGCGACACAAGGATAAGAACGGAGTGGAAGATTTGAACAAAGCAATCAAGTGCCTTGAAATGATGAAGGAGTTTTATTACGGGGTTAAGCCAAAATGAAACGAGTGGCACTGGATTTTGACTGCACACAGGTAGCCGATAAAGTTAAAGTCTTGCAGACCAAGTGGGAAAGCAGGAGCGATAAATTCCCGTTTTTTACCTTGGGCAAGTCTGCCTACCTTGATGGGAACTCTGAAACCTATTATCAGGGGGCAGAGTCTACGAACTTAATCATGTTTGGGCTTTTCCATGATTTATACAAAGAGGTGGCGGGTAAGTTGTCAAATCATCTTGGCGAGTGGGTGGTGTTCAATCCTAAACTTGCATTGCCGGGATTCCATATATTCCCTGCGGATCCAAAGCTCTTATCTGTTACCGGAAACTGGCACATTGATAAACCACACGAAACTCTAGGGATTGGCAATAAAGATGTTCATGCCTTTACCGTTGCGGTGGAAATGCCTACAGGTGGCGGTGGGATGGATTTTAGGTTTGGTGGAGATGAAGATCAATATATTGAATATAACGTGGGAGAAATGTTTATTCATAGCGGGATAGTTCCTCACCGTATTTCGTCTTATCGGCAATATGTTGAGGGTGATTGCAGGAGATTACTATGCAAGGCCATATCGTCAGGGACGGTAAGGATTTAATAATGTTTTGGTGAGGAAATTATGGACAAAATTGGAATGGTTAAAAAGAGGGTTTTGGTTAAAGCAGATGAAGCTCCAGAGAAATCGGAGGGTGGTATTTTCTTGCCGAAGCAGAGTGATGTTTCGGAAGATGATAGGCAAATATACAGCCACAGTGGAACGGGTGAAGTGGTGAGTAAGTCGAGTCAGGTTGAAGGCATTGAGGTAGGGGATCGTGTTTTTTTTGGGAAATTTGTTGGCGCACCGATTAGGCTTAACGGTGAGCAATATTTAATGATGAAGGAAGAAGATATTCAGGCTACGTTTCACTAACTTGGAAAAAAAGGAGCAATATGGTTGAGACAAAAGTTGAGATATCCGTTGCCCATCTCCCAGAGGGTAGCCTGTATCGCAGAATTGTGGAGCAAGCGACAAGGGAGAACATGACCCCATTGGAAGTTATTTATCTTTTTGCCAAGGAAAAAGGTGGGACGCACACCTATATTGCTAGTCCTGAGCATTTTCATGTCCCTGTAAAGGTTTAATAAGTAAAGGGTTATGGGTATTCGTACTTTAGACCCTATTTATTTGCAAATAAGTGTTGACAAGGTGAACAGATATGGTAATATGTATGTATGAACAACAAGAACACAACTCAAACAGGGGGAAGTAAGATGGCAAGCAAAACCAAAGTTGAATTTGTAAAAGTTTTTAAGTCTGGATTGCTTAAGGGGCTTGCAGTTAAGGGGGAGCTTCCATTCCCAAGTTTTGGTGGGGCAGAAAACTGGATCAATAGCGTTCGCTGGAAAGTGGATCACGGACAAACAGATTATGCTTTGGATTCTGCAAGAATTCTTGAAGGAAGAAAAGTTGTACATCAATGGTTCAATAACTAAAGCCAACAGGGGGCTTTGCCCCCTCAACTGGGAGAGATGAGATGAAACTTACAAAAAAAGAAGAGCAAGCCATCAAAACAATTCTTGAGTCTGGATATATTGAAGATGACTTCAGTTGCGTATGGGCGCAACCAAGTGACCTGATTGACAATGGATACTCGAAACATAAAACAGCGGGATTGTGGTCATCATTATTGGATAAGGGTGCAATTCATTTATATGAAGAAAGAAATAAAGAAGATGGGGGTGATTTATTCACCCTGTTTTGGGATTTGATTCCACAATGGAAACAAATTGCTTGCAACAAAATGGGTGACACAAATCATCCACTTACAGGAAAAGATACTCGCAACCGGGAAGAGTGGCTTGCTTCTATTAAATAACCAACAGGGGGCTTCGGCCCCCGCAACTGGGAGAGATGAGATGAATGCAATTAAAATTTTAAACGAGGAAACATTAATCCCTTGGGTAGTTAGGATGGTTGAAATGGGAGAAAAGTATGGGCTAGACGATTGCCTAACCCATAATGAGGAAGATGCACTCGTTGAGTTTTACGATGCTCGTTACCCTCACGACAAACTAGGCAAAGATTTGTCAGGACAGTTTGTGAGTCGCTATTACGTTTCAACACTCTTAGAAGAGCCTGATAAATACGAGGATGGGCTACAACTAGACGGGGGGACTCCTGAATGGCAAGTTAGTCAAAAAAACATGGAAGAGGTTATCGGCTTTATCAGGGGATATAAAATTGAAGGAGATATGAGATGAAAAAGCCAGTGGGACGGCCTTCTACCGGGGGCAAAAGAGTGCAGATCAGGTTTAAGAGCGACAAACAGGTTGAGACTATTCGCAAGGCTGTGGAAAAGCTCAACTCAGGGACAGATTATAGCGAGGTTACTTTTAACGGTTTTGTTTCTGGGGTAGCGTTTAAGGAAGCTGAACGAATCTTAAAAGTCAGTATGGAAAAATCTGGGATTTAATCAGACTGTACGCCACTTCTGTACGACCTCTCGGTATTAACAAAGTTTGTTAGTACGGGTATGCTTTTCTTATTATGGAAGATGCTTATAAGGTCGAACCGGGTGTTCGAGAAAAATTAAGCGATAACTTCTACCGTGATGAGTTCGCTTGTCCTCATTGCGGAGTTGCAGACATTGACCCCAACCTAGTTTTAAAACTTCAAGAGTTACGTTCAGCAATAGGTCGATCCCTAGTTATCACTAGTGGGTATCGGTGTCAGGAACATAACGATTCAATCCCTAATTCATCAAAAAATTCATCCCACATTAGAGGTTTAGCCGTTGATATGGCTTGCACTAACAGCCCAGATCGTTATGAGCTTGTGGCTCTTTGCCTAAAATCTTTTAAGCGTGTTGGAATATATTCTGGATGGTTGCACGTTGATATTGATGAGGGTGGTGATAAACCTCAAAACGTAATGTGGTTTGGCTAATGTTTGATTTTACCAAAGGGAAATAAGTCATGGATTTATCAACTATGTTTGCAGGACAAGGTTGGTTTGAAATCGCAGGACAAGTTGTGTTGGTGTTTACAGCACTGACTGGAGCGTTACCAGATAAATTTGCACAAAAAATTCCGGTTTTAAAAACATTGTGGCCCATTATGAATTGGCTGGCTGGCAATGTATTTAACAACATTAATCACCCTAAGGGAATGGCGGCTCAGGCCGATGTTGAGAAAGAGATCGATGAGGCGAAAGCTAAAGTTAGGGAGCGTAACGGTCTGCCTGATGTTCTTGACGGGATGTAGTGTAGGACTGTTAACTGAATTAGTGGCTCCAGTTACTAATTTTGGTTTAGGGCTATATAACGCTGATACTTATGTGACTAAAGATTGCCAATGGTATGAACCAGTTTGGTTTTCTAAAGAAACAAAAGAATGGCTAAAGAAATCTAAGCCACCACAAGTTGTTATCTCTGACATAGGGAAGGTTTCTTATAACAATGATTTAGCTTTAGAACTGTGTAAAGACATGGAAAAGGAGAAACAAGGTAATGAAAAAACCAACTAAACCAAGAAAGCCTCGGAAGCCAAAACCGGGCTATTGATCTCTTAAAGGTTAAGAGGGTGGAAAGTCTAAAGATTATCAAGGTTAGGGTTGAGAGATTGGATGAAGAAATTAGATATGATGCAAATGATGTCATATTTTCAGGGGATATTGCCTCTTCCTTGCCAGCAATGGCTGAGTCGATTAATTCTGTCTCGGATGTGTTGGTGAAGGATTTAGATGGGGTGAGTCGGTTCCATGCACAGAGGTTTTATGTCCGATCAGCAGGAGCGAATAGGAGTGTGAATAATGTATATCCTTCTAATGATTGTTTTTAGCCAACCATACGGAGTGCAGTACATTCAAAACATTGGTGCGTATCCTGAAAAACAAATATGCCTGGGAGAAAGGAACAGAGCTATTAAAGTGTTTAACGAATCAGCCGGTACTTACACCGCATTTGGTTGTGTTCCTATAAATTTAGAAAGACCAACATACTCTTAAAGAAACGTGAATAAATTAGCTGACTTAAGGCCAGATCAAAATAACGCTAGAAAGCATAATCCTAGAAACATTGGGATGGTTGCTAATTCTTTGCGTGAAGTCGGTGCGGCACGTTCTGGAGTTATTGACGAAGATGGAAACATCCTTGCTGGTAACGGAACTTATGAGGCACTAAGTGAGGCTGGGATCGAGAAGGTTAAGATCGTTCAGGCTGATGGTAACGAGTGGGTGGTTGTTCAACGCAAAGGATTAAGCGAAAAACAGAAATTAAAACTGGCCCTGTACGATAACCGATCAGCAGAGTTGGCTGAATGGGATAAGGACGTTCTGGCAGATATTGACCCTGAGATTATGGAGTCAATGTTTAGTACGGATGAGCTTGAGGATTTGCTGGATAACGATGGAGACTCTGAGGAGCTTGAGGGCGAAGATGATGTGCCAGAAGCCCCTGAAAAGGCTATTAGCCAGTTGGGGGACTTATACCAGTTAGGGCAACATCGCCTCTTGTGTGGGGACTCAACGGCAAAGGATGCGGTTGATAAGCTGATGGGCGGGCAAAAGGCCGACATGGTGTTCACTGACCCGCCTTATGGGATGAGTTATGGAGGGGGCAGAGCTAAAGGGGACAGCGTTAAGTTTAAGCGTGGCGGTGGCATTAAGGCGCACGGGGAGATTATAGGGGATAGTTTGCGGGACGGTGACCTTATTAACTTAGTTGAAAAGGCTATTAAATCCTGTGTTACCCATAAAAAAGAAGGCTCCCCGGCTTACGTTTGTTTTACTTGGAGAACTTATTCAGAGTTTGAGAACGCTATTAAGTCTGCGGGGCTAGACCCCAAGGCTTGCATAGTTTGGGACAAAAAATCTATAGGGCTTGGCTACTCTAATTATAGGCCACAGCATGAGTTTATATTTTATTGTGACGGTCAATGGTACGGAGGAGCGGGTGAGTCTGACGTTTGGCAGATGAGTCGTGGTTCAACGGGTGATTACGTTCACCCCACCCAAAAGCCTGTCGAGTTAATTGAGAGGGCTATTGGGAACAGTAGCAAGGGCGAAGATATAGTTATTGACCCCTTTGGCGGTTCAGGCTCAACCCTAATTGCGTCCGAAAAGCTAAGCCGTAAATGCTACATGATGGAGTTAGACCCGCAATATTGCGACGTTATTGTTAAACGATTTAATGGCCTTTTCCCAGAGATAGAGATACTGAGAAACGGTGAGGCATTTGAGCCAATACATGACTGATCGCAACGAAAAGGCAACGGGTGGGGTCACTGGGAAGGGGTTTTTGCCGGGGCAATCTGGCAATCCTGCAGGAATGAAGCCGGGAACGAAGCATGGCTTAAGAGCAAGGCTTAATGCTGTTATGCGAAAGACTCCCAATGCTGACATTTTAAAGGTGTTAGAAGCAAAGGGAATTGAGCTTGAGCATAGTGACAACGCAGAGGTGATTGCAGAAGTTGCAAACCGGGAAGCTCAAAAGGGAAACATGAGTGCGATTAAGTTAATTGCAGACTTGACTGAACCGAAGCTACCAACGGATATGAAGATGGAGATAAACGGTGGGGAGAAACCTATCAAGGTCTTAAACATTATTGGCGTTGTTGCGGATGACGGGGAACTTGTCCCAGAGGGAGAATATGACCGAGACTTTAATTGAAGAGGTAAGCGTTGAGATCCCTGAGCCGTTTATGGATTTATATTCGACTCATAGATACAAGGCTTTCTATGGTGGTCGTGGATCGGCTAAGTCTCACTCTTTTGCCAAGGCTCTTTTGTGTGAAGGGTACGATCAGAAGCTAAGGATTCTGTGTGGCAGAGAGGTGCAACGCTCTATCAAGGATTCGGTCAAGCTGTTACTGGATGACCAGATTGAGGTGTTAGGGCTGGGAGATCATTACACTTCTTTGCAGAACGAAATCAGGGGTGAGAACGGGACGGTGTTTTTGTTTGCGGGGCTTGGGGCAATGACCACAGACCAGATTAAGTCGATGGAAGGCATAGACCGAGTTTGGATTGAAGAAGCCCAAACGATTAGTCAACGCTCGTTAGAGGTGTTGATCCCGACAATTAGAAAGCCGGGAAGCCAGTTGTGGTTTAGTTGGAACCCAAGGAACGCAAACGATCCCGTAGACAAATTATTTAGATCACAGATTACACCTAACGATGCAGTTATTAAGAAAGTAAATTTTGATGCTAACAAGTTTTTCCCGAAAGAATTGAACGATGAAAGACTTTTTGACAAAGAGCAAAAAAGGGATCGTTACGCTCATATCTGGTTGGGTGAGTACGAGCCAAAGGCTATCGGAGCAATCTGGGATAGGCAAACGTTTCATCAGAACAGGCGTGAAGAATTACCAGAGATGGGCAGGATTGTGGTCAGTGTTGACCCAGCAATTTCCCATGAAGAAAAATCTAACGAACACGGAATTGTTGTTTGTGGTCTGGGCGATAGCGATAAGCGTGGGTATGTGCTTGATGATGTATCTCGACAAGGAACACCTTCTCAATGGGCTAACCGGGCTATAAGCATTTTCGATAAATGGGAAGCTGATGCGTTTGTTATTGAAGTTAACCAGGGTGGAGACATGGTGCGTCATACACTGGAAAGTATTAGACCGGGGGTTCCCATTGTCGAGGTCAGGGCAACTAGAGGAAAGCATATTAGGGCCGAACCCATCAGTTCTTTATACAGCTTGGGACGGATCAGTCACGTTGGTACTTTCCCTGAACTAGAGGACCAGATGTGCCAGATGACCGCAGGAGGTTATGCAGGGGAAGGATCACCGGATAGAGTGGATGCACTGGTCTGGGGATTTACTCACTTGTTCCCGAAGCTGGTGGAAAGGCCAAGTGTAGCAAGGAAAAGACTAACGCCTCGTGGGGCTACTGGGTGGATGGGATGAACAATCAAGCAGAACTTAATCAGGAAGAAATGATTGGCAAGCTAGAAGAGGCAGTCTCGGACACAGGCAGAAGTATGTTAGGACTTAAAAATGAATACTACCGCTTGAAAGATATTCAGGCAGATTTAAGAAACGAGTTGAGGAAGGCAAAGCGGACAGACATGGATTTGTGCCAATGACTTTAGAAGAAATGCTAAGAGGCAGTCCATTGAACCAGCAACGCATGGCAGATGATAACGCCATAAGTTTGGCTGGGATGCTGGCTAGGCAGGGAGCCGGGACTGTACGGCAAGAGCCTTCACTAATGCAAGAGATTGGTGGTGCTATTACTGACTACGCTGTTCCTGATCGTTACCTACCTTCTTCTGTTATGGAGCCAAGGTTGGACATGAGCCAACTTGAATCATTGCGTGGCACTCCTGTTGATATGGCAGATGTGCCTGACCCTGTACCGATGTTAATGGACACAATGCCTATGGCTGGCATTACAGCGTTTCATGGTTCACCACATAAGTTCAGCAAGTTTGACATGAGCAAGATCGGAACTGGCGAGGGAGCGCAAGCGTATGGGCATGGGATATATGCGGCTGAGAATCCGAAGGTGGCGAAAGAGTACATGAGGCCAGAGCAAAACTACCAAAGAGCCACAGGCCATTTAAACAATAGGCAAGAGTTTGTTAAGGACATGATGGATCAAGGGCGAACAAAGGATGATGTTTGGAAGATGACCCAAGAAAAGTATGGGGAATTTATTGATCCTAGTGAGCTAAGTTCTGACTTTAAATCTATATGGGCAGAACCTGCCAACCTCTACAAAGTAGACATCCCTGACGATCAGATTGCCAAGATGCTTGATTGGGATAAGCCTTTGAGTGAGCAATCAGAAACAATAAGGACAGTTTTTAAAGACATCGTTAAAAAGAACAATCCTAAAGAAAGCAATCGCCAAATAGATAAATACTTGAATGCACGTTCTGGTCAAGAGGTTTATGAATTAGCAAAGCATCAATGGTATGACCGAGGAAAAAGTGATGCTTCTCTTAGCAAGCTCTTTAGTAAAAAAGGCATCCCCGGCATAAAGTATCTGGATGGCGGTTCCCGCACAGGTGGCAAAGGCACATCCAACTTTGTTCTATTCGCAGATGATATCGCAAAAATATTAGAACGCAACGATCAACCGATTGGTGATCTTGCGGAAGAGTTGCAAAGAAGATAGTTTTTAAATGTAGTTGAAAAGGATTTCCAAATGGCAGAAGTCAAAGAAGAAGAAAAAAAAGAAGAGCAGAGCTACAGACCTAAAAAGGGCGATGCTAATAAAGAAGCCGACATCATTAAGGGTGCAACGGAACGATATGAGGAGTCTCAAGATGGTTCTGACTTCAACCGCAATCGCTATGAAGAGGATGTCTGTTTTGGTCGGTTAGGTGAACAATGGCCTATAGAGGTTAAGCGTCAGCGTGAGTTAGAGTCTCGGCCTTGCCTTACTATTAACAAAATCCCTCCATTTATTCGTCAGGTAGTAAACGATGCTAGGCAGAATAAACCGGGAATCATTGTTTCCCCTGTTGATAATGGTGCAGACAAAGCAACTGCAGAAGTTATCAATGGTTTAGTTCGTGCTGTTCAAAGAAACTCAAATGCTGATATTGCCTTTGACACTGCTTTAGATCATGCGGTGTCGGGTGGCTTTGGTTTCTTCCGTATTGGTATCCACTACGCAAGCCCTGAGTCTTTTGACCTTGAGGCAAGAATACACAGAATACCTAATCCCTTGCTTGTTCACTGGGATGTTAATTCTACAGAGTTTGATGCAAGTGATTGGAACTATGGTTTTGTGAGTGACTTCTTTACTAAGGACGAGTTTGAGGCCCAATGGCCTGACCGTGAGGCCGCCAGTTTCCAAGGTGATGAGCGTGGAGCAGTTAGTCATTACTCTACGCATGATGAGCAGATTCAAGTTGCTGAGTATTTCCTTAGAGAACCAGTTAGCAGAAAATTGCTTGAACTGGATAACGGCATGGTTATACGGGAATCATCTTTGACCGATGAAGGCAGGATGATTATGTTGGTTGAGAATGTAAATATTAAGCGTGAAAGAGTTGTGCAAACTCACAAAGTAATGCGGAGAGTTTTAAGTGGGAAGGATGTTTTAGAAGAGGATGAGTGGCCCGGTGAGTCAATCCCTATCTGCCCTGTTTGGGGTGAGGAAATAATTTACGAGGGACGCAGACATTTCAGATCAATGATCCATGATTCTAAAGACTCACAAATGATGCTTAACTTTTGGCGATCAGCTTCTACTGAGTTAGTGGCACTTGCTCCGAAGTCTCCGTTCATTGGTCCTAAAGGATTTGTTCACCCAGATGATGCGGAAAAGTGGGAATCAGCAAACACAAGAAGTCATGCCTATCTTGAATACGACCCATCATCCGGTGGGGTTCCAACTAGACAGCCTTTTAGTGGCGTACCTAGTGGGGCAATTAATGAGGCGATGCTTTGTGCCGATGACATGAAATCAATCATTGGCATTTATGATTCTGCATTGGGAGCCAGGTCAAATGAAACCAGTGGAAAAGCTATTCTCGCTCGGCAAAAAGAGTCTGATGTTTCTAACTTTCACTTTGTGGATAATTTGTCTAGGGCGATTCAATACGCTGGCAAGTGTCTGGTCGAAATTATACCGAGCGTTTATACGGCAAGGAATACGCTGAGAATTATTGGCTCAGATCAAAAAGAGAAAGTGGTTCAACTGGTCAACTCTAATATGGGAAATCTACAGCAACCAACCCAAGTAAATGAAGAAAACGAAATACAGGAAAAACTATATGACCTGAACACAGGTCGATACGATGTGACAGTTAAAGCAGGGCCGACATACGAATCTCAACGTGAAGAAACGAGAGAAACCTTGATTGAGATTATGAGGCAAGTACCCGGCTCTGCTGAATTTATCGGAGACATTTTATTAGAACACATGGACTTTGAAGGTGCTGAAAAAGTTGCTGAAAGAATAAGAATGGCTAGTCAACCACAGCAACCACCTCAACAGCCTCAAGTTCCACAAATAGACCCGAACACTGGGCAATTAATACAACCACAGGGACAGCCTTTGCCACCGCAGGGAATCCCTCAACAGTAAGGAATTAAACTATGAACGACTCAACATCCACAACAGGAATTGAGACAGACACAGCAGTAGACACTGACGAGTCACACACAGAAACCATCGAAACAGACGTTGAGGATTCGGAAGAAAACCTTGATGAAAGTGGAGAAGGCTACACTGATGATGATGAGGGTTCAGATGAAGATGTACCGGAATATAGAGAATATGATTTCGGTGGAAAGAAGTTTCAAGTAAATAAAGATGCGTTATCTGATGAGCAAGCGGAACAATTTGAGTCTTACGGCAAAGGGTTGCAGTCCGATTACACAAAGAAAACGCAAGAATTAGCAGAGCAAAGAAAGCATATTGAGGCTAGAGAGCAATCGGCTGAAAAACTTTTATCTCTGCAAGGTGACACCCTAGACATTTACTCAAAAGGTCTAGCTATTCGTCAAGAACTTGCTCAATTAAACGAAATCGACCTGAACCAGCTTTGGCAATCGAATCCAGATCAAGCCAGACAAATTTCAGATGCGATTTCGCAAAAGACAAAGGAGTTCAATGCAACTGTTCAACAGGTAAGTGCTAAAGAGGGCGAAATGGCCCAAACCAAGCAAGCGGATCGTCAGGCTAAAGAAATCGAGGGTGAGAAAACCCTTAATGCCAGGATCCCGCAATTTACCGAAAAAGTGGGTGAGGTAATCGACTACTTCTGCAAAACCTATGGGGCCGACAAAAAGGCAACAGAGGCAGGGTGGCGATCTGACCCAGTAGTAACCGAACTTGCATATAAGGCGATGATGTTTGACAAGATGAAGGCAAATGTCAAAAAGGGTAGCAAGGTCAATCCAGCTACAGCAACAGAATCTAAGCCTGTTAAGGGAAAAGGTGGCAGACACAAGAGCAACACCCCAACAGATAAAGATTCTGCTAAGGAATGGCTTGCAAAACGTAACGCTCAAATAAGAAAAAGAACGGGATAGCCCGTTTAATAATATTTATTAAAGGAATAACACATAATGGCTAACACACTAATAACACCAACCGCAGTAACCCGTGAAGCATTGCGGATACTCCATCAAAAGCTCAATTTTGTTGGCAATATTAACCGACAGTATGATGATCGTTTTGCAAAGAGTGGAGCTAAAATTGGCGATAGCTTGTCAATCCGATTACCTAATGAGTATGTAGTCAGAACTGGGGCGGCTCTCTCGGCACAGGACACAACGGAAGCAACCGAAACCCTGCAAGTTGCAACGCAGAAAGGTGTTGACCTGAGTTTCCTATCTTCTGATTTAACAACTGATTTGGATGATTTCTCTGACCGTATTCTCAAACCTGCTATGTCAGTTTTGGGTGCGGCTATAGAGAGCGATGCCTTGTCAATGTATAAAGACGTTTCTAAGGAAGTGTCTGACATTGGGGCGGCTTGTTCCATTGCAGACGTTCTTAATTCTAGCAAAGACCTAACGGACTCTTTGGCTAGTGATGATCGTTGTTTGGTTTTGAACACCCAGGCAAATGTTGATTTGGTTGATGCTCTTAAGGGATTGTTTAACGATCCTGCGAAGCTGTCTGAGAACTACCGTAAAGGCATGGTTGCTAATAACTTCCTTGGCTATACGGATGTTTACCAGAACACGTTGATGCCAATTCACACCACTGGAACCGATGACGGCACTGGTGATTATCTTGTTAATGGCGCAAGTGAAAGCGGAGCAAGCATTACCGTTGACACTGGTGCAGGAACATTAGTTAAGGGCGATGTTATCTATTTCACCGGAGTGTTTAGTGTTCACCCTGAAACTAAAGTCAGCACTGGCATTTTGAAACCGTTTGCGGTTGCGGCTACAACCGGAACTTCTGCAACGGCTATCACCATCACACCATCACTGGTTGCAACAGGAGCCAAGCAGAATGTTACGGCTGTTCCTGCGGATAACGCCCCAGTCTTGTGTGTGGAGTCTGATAGATCAACCGCAGTTGCGGCAAGTGCAGATTATGGTATCTCACTGGGCTTTGGTAAAAACGCCTTTGCTTTTGCAACGGCTGATTTAATTATGCCGAAGGGTGTGGATTTCTCAGCCCGTGAAGTGATGGACGGTATCTCAATGAGAGTTGTTCGCCAATACACAATTGCTGATGACAAGTTTCCTTGTCGTTTGGATGTTCTTTATGGATATAAAACTATCCGAGAGCAAGAGGCAGTTCGTATCGGAAGCAACTAAGGAATGTTGGGGAGTGCTGGCAAAGGCTCCCCTCCATCTTCAACCGGAGATAATGGATAGAGCATGGCAAACTTTTTAAAAATAATTCAAGATGCGGCTGATGAGATTGGTATTGCTCAACCCGCTTCTGGTGTTGGTAACAGCAATGTGGAATCGTTAAAGTTGGTGCGTTACGCTGACAAGGTTGGTAATGCGTTAATGAAGTCTTTTCATTGGCAGATTCTTACCAAAGAAAAAACATTTACATCAGTTGCTACGGAAACGCAAACATCAACAATCCTTGAAGCTGACTTTGACCGATTTGTTCCAGAGACATTTTGGGATAGAACGGGCGAGTTTTTAATGACTGGGCCTATCACGCCCAAAGAATGGCAAAACCTTAAAGCCACAGGATACAGTAACTCAGGAGCAAGAAAGTTTAGGTTGAGGGGTGATGCGATTTTGATAGTCCCTGTTCCTACGGCTGGACTCGCATATGCCTATGAATATATTTCTAATAAGTGGGTGGACGTTGCGGCTTCAGGTTCACCGAAAACTGCTTTTACTTTAGACACTGATGTCCCTTTGCTAAATGCGGAGCTTCTTACTCTTGGAATAATATATGAATACTTAGAAGGTGATGGGTTGCCTTCTGTTTCTGCGGCAAAGACATATTTGGATATGTTTAAGTTGCTTGCCAAAAACGATCAACCTTCTTCTGGAACATTGGTTGCTGGTGATATTTTTGCTGGGAAACCAACAGGAGGCACGACAATACTATGACTCTTGGTGTTGCACGAACAAAACCTAAGTCAGTTTCTAAGACTTTACCAGCACCGACAGGTGGGTGGGATACAAGGCACGCATTAGCTTCCATGCCATCAGACAATGCGGTTATCCTAGATAACTTTTTCCCTGAAACTGAACACGTTACTTTACGAGGCGGTTCTGTTTCTTACGCTACTGGAATGAGTGGCAATGTAGAAACTTTGATGGAATATGCCCCGTTGTCTGGTGTTAACGAATTATATGCTTGCAACAACGGAAACATTTACGAGGTTACAGATTCAGGTGCGGTGGGATCAGCAGTTGTAACAAGTCGATCAAATAATAAGTTTCAGCATACCCAAATTGGTACGGCTGGGGGTCAGTTTTTATTCGCTTGTAACGGTGAAGATACTCCACAAACTTACAACGGTTCTGCTTGGGCTAATTCAACGGTGTCAGGTCCAACTATTGCTAATTTAATCTGGTGTACAACTCACCAAGCTAGAATATTCTTTGGTGAAAAGAACAGCCTTTCTTTTTGGTATTTAAGCACCCGAACTATTAACGGCACAGCATTAGAGTTCCCCCTTGATGGTATTTTCAAAAAGGGGGGCTTTATCATGGCGATGGGTAGCTGGACGAGGGATGGTGGTTCTGGCCCTGATGATGTGGCTGTGTTCTATTCTAGTGAAGGAGAGACTGCTGTTTATTCTGGTACTGACCCATCCAGTGCAAGCACATGGGCTTTGGTCGGTGTGTTCCAACATGGAAGGCCCGTTGGTAGACGTTGCATTACTAAGGTCGGTAGTTCACTCGCTTTAATTTCAGAGAACGGATTTCAAGACGTTGCAAGTATTCTTTCAGTTGACAGAGCCTCGTCAGAAAATGTTGCCATATCAAAACAAATTAATGATGCGGTGAACACCGCAGTTAGGAGTTACGGAACGCTGTTTGGTTGGCAACCAATACTGTTTCCTAGATCACAAATGTTGATTTTTAATATCCCGATTAGTGCTACAGAGATGCACCAATATGTTTTTAATTCTCTAACAGGTGCGCCTTGTAGGTTTATCGGGCTTAACGCTCTTTGCTGGGGAATGAAGGGTGACAAGATGTTTTTTGGCAAGACTGATGGCACTGTGCATGAGTTTGATGGTGTTGATGCTCTGGGTGATCCTTACACCTCGGATGATGGTGTGGCTATAACTGGGGATGCGATGGCGGCTTTCAGTTATTTTGGATCAAAGGGGAGTGAGAAAGCATTTAAGTTAGTCGAACCAATTTTTATAAGCACAGGGAACCCAAACCCTGCCCTTGACTTAAATGTTGATTTCACCACTTACGCCCCTATTGGTCAAGCACAGCCTTTGCCTAACAATGCGGGTCAGTGGGGTGTTGCTAAATGGGGTGTATCGCTTTGGGGAAGGTCTAACCAGGTATTTAAAGGATGGTTGGGGGTTCGTGGTCATGGACGGTCAGCATCTTTAAGGGTGCGAGTGACAACGGCTATTTCAAGACCGTCATGGATTTCAACTAATTATACTTTTGTCAGGGGTGGGCAAATTTGACGGACATACAAAAATTACTCCCTAGAGATATTAGGGACAGGCCAGCAAAAGAAAAAATCAACGTGGTGATTGATTGTGTTGCTGGAGACATTCAAACCCCTGCTGGTAGTTACAATGTTTTAACAACGGACGGAATTATTTTAATGGCAACCGGGACAGCAACATTATTTACAGCAGTAGGAAATAAGGACCAAAGAATTATTGTTAAGCGTTTGGCAGGGGCTACGATAACTATTGATGGTGCAGGGTCGGAGACGATTGACGGGGCCACTACTAAAACATTAGCAAGTCAGTATGCAACTTTAGAAATTGTTTCAGACGGGGCGAACTGGCACGTTATATGAGGGCAATACCAACATTACTCTATGGACATTCAGATGAAGTTTCTCAGTGGGTATCTCGGCAAATACCGGAAGTTAATAACGGATTTCAAGAGGCCACTGCAATAGGCGTTATCTCGCAGGGGAAATTAATAGCAGGAGTTGTTTATAACGAATGGCAACCGGAATATAAAACCATGCAGTTAAACATTGCGGCAACCAATCCAATGTGGGCAAGAAAAGAAGTAATTAAGGGGTTGTTGGCTTATCCGTTTTGTCAGGTTGATGTTTTTAAATGTTGGCTTACAATTGCATCAGACAATGAGAAGTCTTTAAAAATGACAGACCATGTTGGATTTACTAAAGAAGGAATCATGGCACACCAATTTGGGAAGAAACGACACGCTGTTATTAAGCGAATGTTTAAGCCAGATTATGAAAGATTATGGAGAAATAAGTAGATGATACTCGACAAACAAAGCTTAGAAAAAGTAATTGGGACTAGCTCTGAATTTGAAATTTATAATTTAGTCGGTGGTCTTGTATTGCATGGTGGCAAAGGTGGCGGTGGTGGGTATTCGCCTCCCCCTCCCCCTGACCCAGTGGCAACGGCTCAAGCTCAAGGTGCGGCTAATAAAGAGGCGGCTATTGCTTCCCAAGAGCTAAACATGATTAACCAGATTAGTCCTTATGGGAATCTGTCTTTTGACCAAACGAGAACCTCCGCAGAAGGAACTCCTCAATATACAGCAACGACAACCCTAAGCCCTTCTGCACAGAGACAACTTGACCTAACTAATCAGGCGGGTGAAAAATACGGGGAGACTGCTACAGCACAATTGAATCAAGTAGCAGGGCAGTTATCAGACCCTGTCAACTATGCAAGTCTTGGGCAAGCTCCAACTGCTGATTTAAGCACACTTGGGCAAGCCCCTACGGCAACCTTTAGTGGGTTGGATGCGGCCCCAGTATTCAACGAGCAGACAAGGCAAGCAGTACGACAATCCATTCAAGACAGAGAACAACCTTTCCAAGACAGGCGATTAGATCAGTTGCGAACACGACTAGATACTCAGGGCATTGCCGAAGGTTCTAAGGCTTACAGTCGAGCGATGGATGATTACAATAGAGGCGTTGCTGATTTTAGCTTAGGTGCAGACATAGATGCGTTAAACCAAATGTCACAGTTGTACGGTATTGAGGCAGACCAGAGAGGCAGAGCTACTAACGAGATTGGGCAACAGTTTGATTTCGCCAACCAAGCAAGAGATCGAAGGCTTAGAGATATAGAGGCCCAGTATGCTTTGGATGCTAACGCAAGAGACAGAGCAGTTAATGAATTAGTCCAACAGAGGCAAATCCCGCTTAATGAATTAGCGGCAATGTTGTCTGGGTCACAAGTACAAGGCCCGTCTTTTATCAACACGCCTCAACAGTCAATTAGGCCGGGAGATATTGAAGGTGCAACATACGCTAACTATCAAGGGGCATTAAATAATTACAACCAGCAACAGCAAGGAAGAAGGTCAGCTAAGGGAGGGCTTGGTTCGTTGGCTGGTTCACTTGGTAGTGCGGCAATTGGGAAATGGGGTTAAACGATGACTCAGAAAACTAAAGAGGTGCTGGCATGAGAGGACTAGGAGGCTACACATTAGGCGATAGATACACTACCCCTGACAGGCGATTGTCGCAGATGCTTATGCGACAAGGCTCAAGAGGTGGCCCGTCCGATTCATGGCAGGAAACTCTGGGCAGAATAGCTCAACAGCTTTCCGGGGCTTATATCGGGAAGCTAGACCAAGACAAGCAAGACTTGGCTAATCAAACCTTAGTCAAAGTTGAGCCTGATTCGTATTCGATGCAACCAACCATGAATGACCAGCAGATCATGGAGAGCGAAGGCGTTCAGAATATTCTACGCCAAAACACTGATGCGGATCGAATGAGGAACCCAATGATCCAAAGAAACATGAAGGCCATTGGAATGGAACAAGACGCATTTAATCAGGATGAGGCTACGTTAAACAGTTTAGACCCAAACAATTTTCTGACCCCTGATGGGTACAACACTGAGGTTAAGTATCTCAAGGATGCTATGGGCAGAGCCACGCAGAATATTGAGAACTATGGGGATGAGTTTAATCAGACAATGGGGCGATTAAGATCACAAGAGCCTACTGATGACCAAAGGGCTGAGGCTGTCAGGCGAGAGATTCTAGGTCAGCGCAAAGCTAGTGAGGTTAATACGCTTAACGAGAAAATGCCTCAGATTGATTATGCCTTGCAGAATTTAAGAGGTTTGGAAAACAACCCTTACGCTCAACGGTTAGCACAAGGCTTAATGATGAACAAAATGAGCAACGAGGCGGCTTCACGTTTGGATGCGATTGCTAGAGAACGGCAACTTGCTGATATTCAATCTGGGCGAGACTATACAAGCGGTGAAAACCAACTAAATAGGCAAGCAAGGATTGATGCTGTATCGGCTAAACCACCTGTACCGGGCAGAGATACCCCATATAGTCAAGATGTAGCGGATCAGCTTGCGAATATAGCAGGAGCAAAAGAGAAAGCTAAGAAGCCAACATCAGATGAAATAAGGAATACTGCTAAGATAAAAGAAGAGGTTAAGCAAGAGGCAAAAGTCACGGGGATGCGGCCAAAAGCAAAAGCCTCGCTTGATTCCTACTCTTCTAAAATGGATTTTGTTACAGGAACGATAGACAGTGCTTTAGATAATGTAAGCAACTGGTCTGCACAGTACGGGAGTCTATTGTCAGCCTTGCCGGGGAGCGATGCGAACACTTTAAAAAATGAATTGCAAACTATCAAAGCTAACATAGGCTTTCAGGCGTTACAGGAAATGAGAGCAAACTCGCCAACGGGTGGGGCTTTGGGCAATGTGGCTAATCAGGAGCTTGAAGCATTGCAAGCTACAATAGGGAGTTTAGACCAATCTCAAGACACTGATGTTTTAAGGAAAAACTTGACTACCTTAAAAGCTCAGTTAAAAAGTTCAGCTATGAGGATGAAGGATGCTTATGCTCAAACATACGGTGGCGATGAAGGCAAGAACCGCAGATCAACAGACGGCCTTTCATCAGCGGAGCAAAAAGAACTGGAACAACTCAAACGAGACTTGGGGAGACAATGACACCACGACAAGAACTTAATCTTTTAAGAAAAGAGAAGCGTTTAGCAGAGCTTGAGGCCAAGGTTGGACTTGCAACATCACCACCAGAGTCAGCAGATGCCCCTTGGCAGGAGGACGTTAAAGGTTTTGTCCGTCAAGTAGGTAGCGGTGCTACTTTTGGCATGACGGACAAGTTGGCTGATGTCACTCAAGAAGCTGAAAATTATTTGCGTGACAAAATTGGGATGGCTCCGTCTGAAAACACTAAAACAAGTAAGCAATTACGAGATCAATTCACAGAGCAGCATCCAGCCCTATCAATGGGGGCTTCCCTTGCGGGTGGCATACTAAACCCTGTTGCAAGGGCAACTGGTAACTGGGCAGTGGCAGGGAAAAGTTTACCAGCGAAAATGATTAAAAGTTCTGGTGTAGGTGCGGGGTTAGGTGGAGCGCAAGCAATTGGCGAATCTGAGGGGCCACTGACAGAACGGTTAAAGGCTGGCAAGGATGCGGCTATTATTGGTGGGGTAGCTGGGCCATTAGTTCCTGCGGCTATAAGTGGGGGAGCTAAGTTTATTGAAGGGGCTAAAAATCAAATAGCTAGACTTTCACCTCAAATGCAACTTGACCAAGCATCAAGGTTGATGAACAAAGCAATATCTGATGACGGATATACGATGGAATCGGCACTGAAAAAACTTAGAGAGCTAGGCCCAGCATCAACGCTTGCCGATCTTGGTGATAATACGAGATCAGTTCTCCGTGCTGTTTATGACAGAGGTGGCGAAGGCGCGCAAAAAGTTGCTCAGTATTTCAGCAAGCGACAGGGTGGCACAATGATCCCTGAAGGCCAAATCGGTTCTGGCTTGCAAACAGGCCATGCGGCTGGGCGAGTTAGAGGTATGATTGATGATTTAGGGTTTGGGAAGTACCACGACAAACGAACACTTGACAAATTACAGGAAGAAGCCAAAGACCTTTACGAGAAGGCATACTCTGCAAACCAAGTTGTTGACGACCCTGCTATCAACTCCCTTTTGAATAGGGAGGGCATGAGCGAAGTAATGAGCAAGGCCAGAGAAGGTATGAGACTTAGGGGGGAAAATGTCAGCAAGTACAGCAAAGAAGCAACCGACCAATTCATTGAGGGCGGTGGTGTTGGGAAAGTTGGCGAGGGTTTAAAGCTAAAGTTTCTCGACAAAGTGAAACGAGTTTTATACGACATGGAAGAAGGCGAGAGAGATTCTATTACTGGAAGGTTGACAGATAAGGGTGGGGCTTGGAACGAGGTTAGGCGGGACTTAACCAAAGCACTTGATGAAGCTGATTCGACAGGTTTTTACGCCCAAGCTAGAGCTAAGGCAGGGGACAAGCTCTCATCGGAGCAAGCCCGAAGAAGTGGCAACAACTTCATAAGCAAAAGCGAATTTGCAGACGAACAAACTATGGCTGACGAATTAGCTGAGATGTCTGAGCATGAATTGCAGAATTTTAGAATTGGTGTCGCTAACGCATTAAAAAGAAAGGTAGGCGCAAAAAAATATAAGTCTGCAAACGCTCCTGACGCTCTTAAAGGCGATGATGCGCTTGAAAGAAAAATCAAAGTTGCGTTTGGTGACGAAACCTCATTTTTTAAATTTAAGAACCAACTTCTTGCAGAAGACGAACTGCACAAAACATATTCAAAGCTCACCGGATCACAAACAAGTAAAAATTTAGGCTCGGCTGAGTATGCCGCTGAAAACGAAAGGATCATGCAGGGCTTACAAAATATGGCATTGAATCGCCCTGTGCGTGGAACAATAGATGTGGCAATGGGCTTGAAGGATAAGTTTTTCCTGCCCGAAAATATGTCGGGGGAATTGGCTAACTTATTAACTAGCCGAAATCTAACCCCAATACAGCAACAATATAAAGCCCAGATCATGAACCAGCTAAAACAGAATAGAATTGCTGAAAGATTACTAGCGGGGAGTTCAGGCCCGGTTGGTTCTTCTGGTGAGCCTGTCAATATCAGGATGGAAGTACCCGTAAGATCATTAGCAAACCAATTGAGGCATGGGAGATAAATAGATGGCAAGAAATGGATCAGGAACTTACAGCCGAACTCAATCGGATTACACTTTTAACACCGTAATCCAAGAGACTCAGATTAATTCTGAGTTAAACGACATAGCAACAGAACTCA